>RHMF01001085.1_pt1 | contig 18065 bp, 14 predicted proteins | sample 5365151 | NCBI WGS metagenome assembly RHMF01 (sample SAMN10266501, study PRJNA497801) | feces metagenome | isolation source: feces | host: Bos taurus | place: China: Prairie of Fairy Mountain | collected 2017-08-14 | reverse complement strand
TCCCCTCCGCAGGGAAATCTGTCATTGCGAGGGTGGTGTAAGGGGCCCCCGCAAAGGGCAGTGGCCTTTGCGGGGAGAGGAGAAGCCAAGATACAGGCGGAATTTTCCGCTTGCGGGAAATGGAGCATTGTAGCTTGTGCTTCGACGATGTGGCAATCCGTTCCAATAGGTTTTTCTCCAGGCAAAGCTGCGCCTGAGAGGGAAGACGGATTCTCACGCCTACTCCGCAGGCTCAGAATGACCGGGCAAACGATGGGGCGGCACAAAAAAATGAAGACTCTTAGCAACCACAAGGGCGGGGATCGCATTGGCAATCCCCGCCTTTTACAATACTTGCCAAGGAAAGCGGCACTGACAATCGTTGCTTTTTTTAATTTCCATATGTACAATTTTTGTAAAGGTCTTCCTTTTTTGGGAGAAATTTTGTACAATGATACCAGTAAAAATATTTTTAGGAGGTTCTAACTATGAGATTTCCTTTCCCCAATGACTTTTTGTTTGGCGCAGCCTGCTCTGCCTGTCAGATCGAAGCCGGCTGCAATGAGGGCGGCAAGGGTGAAGATGTAGGCGAACATTTCTTTAAGATTTTCCCTGAAAAATATTTCGGCGCAGACCCCAACAGCTCTGCCGATTTCTATCACAGATACCCTCAGGACATTCAGATGATGAAGGAGCTGGGCCTGAAGGCTTTCCGTTTCTCCATCTCCTGGTCCCGTGTCTTCCCGGACGGTCCTGACCGCCTGGAGCAGAGAGGCCTGGACTACTACTCCGACATGATCGACAAGTTTAAGGAAGCCGGCATCGTGCCCTTCTTTGATCTGTTCCACTGTGACCTGCCTTACTGGGTCATCGAGCGGGGTGGTATCCTGAACCCCGAATTCATCGACTGGTTCGGCACCTACGCCGAGGCCGTCTTTAAGCAGTTGGGTAATAAGGTGGACTACTGGTGCACCGTCAATGAGCCCAGCATCAACTGCATGGCTTCCTACGCCTACGGCGCAAACGCACCCTTCCATGAGGATATGGGCGAAGCCATCCAGGCCTGCCACAATATGATCCTGGCCCACTACAGAGCTGTTAAGGCTTTTAAGGACTTAGGCTGCAAGGGCAAGATCGGCGCCGTGATCCACATGGAGCCCGTTTACGCCTGGACCATCGACCCCAAGGATCAGGCTGCTGCCGAGCGCAAGCAGGCTTTCTACACCGGCTGGTGGCTGGATCCCATGATGAAGGGCCATTATCCCGAGGTCCTGAAGGACTATCCCTATATTATGGACAAGCTGCCCGAGGGCTATCAGAAGGATCTGGACGAGAACTTTATTCCCAATGACTACATCGGCATCAACTACTATTCTCCCGGCTACGCCCGCTACAAGGACGATGGCGAGCTCTACTACGAGACTCTGCACAACACCGCTCTGCCCAGAGATGACTACGGCTTCTTCTTCTATCCGGAGGCCCTGTTTGATATGGGTATCTATCTGAAGGAGACTTACCCCGGCAAGGACATCATCATCACCGAAAACGGCTACGGCAAGAAGAAGTGGGGCAATCTGGACGAAGAGCTGGATGACGGTTACCGTATCGATGTGATCCGGGAGCACCTGCGCAGCATGTCCCGCGCCATCCAGGCTGGCGTGCCTTACAAGGGCTACTTCCACTGGACCATCATGGACACCAACGAGCTGTACGCCGGTGGCTACAACTACATGTTCGGCATGACCCAGATCAACTATGAGACCCTGGAGCGCCGCCCCCGCAAGAGCTGGTACTACTATCAGGAAGTGATCAAGCAAGGAACGGTGGAGTAATCATGAAGATTATCGATGTGAATCTGACCCTTGGGGGCCGTGACAGCGTCGGCAAGGAAATGGATCTTGCCTACCTGCTGGATTTGATGGCGGATTACCGCATCGACCACGGTGTCTGCTACCATCAGCATGCCCTTTTAGACCCCAAGGACGGCAATAGCAAAATGGCGGCTTTGGCAGCGCAAGCAGGTGGCAAGCTCAGCGTCTGCGCCGTGCTGGATCCCATCCTGGGTGCGGACAATCTGCCCGGCGAGGGCGATCTGCAGGAGCGTCTGATGGCGTTTAAACCCGCCTGCCTGCGAATTTTCCCGGCATTTGTGCGCCTGCCTTTCCACAGCTTCTACTGGCAGGAGATTCTGGAAGCGGCGAACGCCCTCTGCCTGCCTTTGATCGTGGATTACGAGTACACTGACGAATTTTTCTGTAACATCCCCAATATCAGCGCCCAGTACCCCGATGTGAAGTTCGTGCTGATCCGTCAGGGCTGCTGCCAGGGCCGCCGCATCTTCCCTCTGCTGCAGAACCGCAGCAATGTGTATTTTACCATCGAGCGTATGCTGGATAATCTGCAGTTGGAAGAGATTGAAGAAAAGTGCGGCTGCGACCGGCTGCTCTTCGGCAGCGGTTACCCCGAGCGTCCCCACGCCGGCGCTCTTGGCCTTGCCCTCTATGCCAATATTACCGCCGAAAACCGGGAAAAGCTCCTGAGTAAGAACTGGGCGGAGATCTCCCGATGACGATCCGGGACCAGGCCTTTGCGGGAATGCCCGTTTCCTGCCCGGTGATCGATGCACACACCCACATCGGCCCTTATCACATGAGCGGCTGGCACCAAAAATATGACCGGACCGATATGACCCTGGTCCTGGAGGATATTGGCCGCCTGGGTGTGGACTGCATGATCACCGCACCCCACCCGCTGGTTCAGGGCAGAATGGCGGAAGCCAACCGGATCGCCGCAGAAACGGCCCGGCGCTTTCCGGGAAAAGTCTACGGCTACATCAGCATCGTGCCGCCCTGCGGTATGGATGCGATAAAAAAAGAACTGGAAACCTACAGCAGCGACCCAAATTTTGTTGGCCTTAAATTCCTAACCGGTTACCACGGCGATCTGCTGCAGCCGGAATATGAGTACGCCATGGACTTTGCGGACGAGGTAGGCTGCCCGGTGCTGTGTCACGAGTACGGCAACATCCCCGATCGCAGGGAGTTCGTGAAGGCTCTGAAAACCCGCCATAATATGAAGCTGCTGATCGCCCACCAGGGCGGCGCTTTTGCTGGTGAGACCCGCGCCTGCGCCCCCATTATCCGGGATCATGAAAATGCCTATATGGAATTCTGCGGCAGTATCGACAATGCCCTGCCTGCAGAGGTGATCGCGGAGCTGGTAGGGGAGGATAAGCTGATCTTCGGCACCGACATGATCAGCCTGGATCCCAAATATGACTTGGGCAGGATCGTCTTTTCTCCCCTGGCTGACCGGGCCAAGGAGAAGATCCTGGCTCTGAATTTCCTGAAACTGACCCAGGTTTCCCAAATGGGAACGGTCAGGCTTGCCCCCAAAGATGTTTGCTTTTGAGAAGGAATGATATTATGACCATTCGTGAAGAAGCTTTTGCAGGATTGCCCATTTCCTGCCCGGTGATCGATGCCCATACCCACATCGGCCCTTATCATATGAGCGGCTGGCATCAGAAATATGACCGGACCGACACAGGCCTGGTACTGGAAGATTTGCAGCGGCTGGGTATTGATTGCTTTGTGACCGCGCCCCACCCCATGGTTCAGGAGCGGATGGAGGAGGCCAACATGATAGCTGCCCAAATGGCTACCATGTATCCGGGCAAGGTCTATGGCTATATCAGCATCGTGCCGCCCTGCGGCATGGATGCGGTTAAAAAGGAAATTAAGACCTATAGTAGCAACCCCCATTTCCTGGGCTTTAAATTCCTGACCGGCTACCACGGCGACCTGCTGCAGCCGGAATATGAGTACGCCATGGACTTTGCAAACGAAGTGGGCTGCCCGGTGCTGTGCCACGAGTATGCCAATGTACCCAACCGCAATGAATTCGTGGAGGCCCTGAAGACACGCCACAATATGAAACTGCTGATCGCCCACCAGGGCGGCGGCTTTGCCTCCGAGACCCGCGCCTGCGCCCCTATTATCCGGGATTTTGAAAATGCCTACATGGAGATCTGCGGCAGCCTGGATAATGCCCTGCCTTTGGAAGCGATCGTAGATATGGTAGGGGAGGACAAGGTGATCTTCGGCACCGATGCCATCAACTTAGACCCTAAATACGAGCTGGGTAAAGTGGCTTTTGCGCCCCTGTCCGACGAGGCCAAGAAAAAAATATTTGCAGAAAACTACCTGAAGCTGCTACAATCTTCTCAGATGGGAAAGATCACATTCTGATTGACGGGAGAAACCTATGAAAAAACGGAGCATCAGCATCAAGTTAATATGGATGGGTGCTTATCTGGCCATCGTTTTGCTTATGTGCCTGGTGTTTTTCGTAGGTACCATGATCGTGACCAATACGGTCAAGGAGAACGCCCGTCAGGACAACGAAGAACTGGCCACCTTCATGCAGAAGACCCTGGATGACAACTGGCTGACAGTTTTTGAAAACAGCATGCAGTTGATCAACAGCTCCCGGGCTCAGGCCTTGAACAAGAGCAACGCCAAGGAAGATTTTACAGACATCTCTACTTATTATTTCGTTACCGACTTCCGCCAGTTTGTCCAATCCAACCGCATGGTGGAAGAGGCTCATATGTATTTCCCCGGCGGCGACTGGATCGTAGGCACCAAGGGTACTTATTCTTCCCATACCTACTGGACCGCCATGTATGGCCTGGATCAAAAGGTGGAGTATGTCTATGATACCTGGATGACCGATCTCTTTGGCAGTCGTTCGGCCGGCTATTTCATCATTCAGAACGGAAATCGAATGGAGCTCTACTACCGGCTCAGCGTGTTTGCCGCCGATGGCCGTATTCTGGTGGTGAAGATCGATACCCAGGAGCTGGAAAAGACCCTGCGCTGGATCTGCGAGGACACGGAAAACAGCTTCCTGGGTATGGTGGACACGGTGGGCAATGTGTATGCCTACTCCGGCAATTACGAAAAATTCATCAATACCCAGACTAACCAGCTGCTTCCTGTGGACGAGGACACCTATCTGCATACCACGATCGTATCGGATATTACCTCCCTTCGCTATGAGGCCATCAAGGAACGGGACAATGCCTACCGTCAGGGTAATACGGTTACCGGCCTGGCGCTGATCTTCCTGCTGTTTGCCTTTATCAGCGGTGTGGGCCTGGCGATTTTCGCCGCTCTGCGGACTACTAAGCCTGTGCGGCGCCTGGCGGAAAAGCTGGGTGGCGACGATCCTGTCAGCGGTAACGAGCTGCAGTATATCGATCGGCAGATCGACGATCTGCTGGAAGAAAACAGGAACGCCCTGGAGGCCCTGGCTAAAGAGCAGAACCGCATGATTTGCCGCACCTTCTTAAATGAGTGCCTGAAGTTTACCCAAAAGGAGAATATTGAGGTGGAGGCCATCGCGGCGATTTGCGGCATTGCCTTTGAAAATGACCTGTATATGGTCATCGTTCGGGAGCGTGGCACCACGGATTATGCCAGCGACATTTCTGCAGTGCTGGATGAGACAGAGGCGGACGAGCATATTATCCTCTGGACCCAGAAGCAGGATCTGGATGTGCTGCTTGTCAACTATGACAGCACAGATTCCATTCGCCGGGTTGCGGAATCCCTCAAAAACCACTCGGGTGCACAGACCCGGATCGTTTCCGGTGAGCCCAGTAAGAACCCGGAGCAGATCCGCACCATGTATCTGGATTGCCTGCGTCAGCTGCATCGCCGCGAAGTGGTCTTGATGTCCAATACCGCAGAACCCAAGAAAGAATTCGATACTCTGAAGGGCAAGACGATCCTGGGTAGCTTCCAGAAATATTTGGCGGATGAGGACTACCGTAATGCAAAGCAGCTGGTACCGGAGCTGTGCTCCAAATACCTCAATGCTGACCGGGAGCTGGAGCGTACCTGCTACCGCTATGCGGTCGTTCAGAATTTGCTGCATACCAAGAGTGCCTCGGATATGCGTCAGGACTTGATAAAGCTGGCGCAGGAGACTGACATTTTCCGCTTCGAGGCCCAATTGGGCGAATTGCTGGACCAGTGCGCCCGGTGGAAACGGATCCACCAGGATAACGACAATGATATCGCCAGCAGCGCCCGGTGCATCATTGACGAGATGTATGCCGATCCCATGCTGAGCCTGCATATGATCTCTGAGGAAATCGGGATCAGCCAGAGCTATGTATCGCGCATGTTCAAAAAGAAATACGGAATCGGTATTGCTCAGTATATCAACCAGGTCCGTATCTTCAACGCCAAGAAGTTGATCGAGGAAGGCTCTATGAATGTCAAGACCATTTCCATTCAGGTGGGCTTCTCCAGCGATGTGCAGTTCATCCGTGTCTTCAAAAAGCTGGAAGGTATTACTCCCGGTACCTACCGAACGGATGGGGCAGGAGAATAAATATTACCGGGAGGCAGACTGCCTCCCGGTTTTCTTACAGGGGTGAAAGGGCGTAAGTGCAAGAATTAACAATTCTGCACAGCCTGTAACTACACAGATATCGAGTTTGATTATCTTTTTTTGTCAATTGCCTTTTTTCAATGGACATTTTTTGCGGAGTTGGAAAAAATGAACGGGAAACCTTGTGTGCTTTGCCTAAAAAACACGCAACAAAAACTAGCTATTTACTGCAAAATGCAATATATGATATAGTGTGTGCAGCGGAACTTCCGCAAATCTTAGGAAAAAAGGAGCAAACGAAAAATGAAGAAGATCATAGCACTGTTGCTGGTACTGGCTCTGGTTATCGGTCTGGTCGCCTGTGGCAAGACCCCCGAGACCCCCAATACCGACAAGCCCAATACTGAAAAGCCCGCTGACAAGCCCGCTGACGGCGGCAATGATGCACCTCCCGCTGATTCTGACAAGCCCTATGAAGGCGCAACCGTTACTTGGTGGCACTATCCCTTCACCGGCGAAGATCAGGGCTACTGGGATGAGCGCGCAGCTGTGTTCTATGAGCGCACCGGCATCACCGTTGAGACCACCATTATCCCCTGGGGCGCTGACGGCGCTGCCAAGCTGTCTGCCGGCTTCCTGTCCGGTACCGGCCCCGATGTTCTGTACATGACTGCTGAGACCGCTTACGATCTGATCTCTGCAGGCCACCTGCTGGACCTGAACGGCGTTGTTCCCCAGGAAATCCTGGACGACGAAATCTACCTGGCAAAGACCGCTACCGGTGACAAGCAGTACATGCTGCCTTATGCCGGCGGTGTTTCCTACCGTGGTATGGCATTCAACCTGGATCTGCTGAAGGCAGCCGGTGTTGACAAGGTTCCCGAAACCCGCGAAGAGTTCCTGGCCGCTGCTCTGAAGGTCAAGGAAGCCGGCGTCTGCGAGTACCCCGTCATGCTGCCCATGGCAACCGCTGCTGAAACTACCATGACCTCCATCCTGCCCAACATCTGGTCCGGCGGCGGTGATTTCGCTACCCCCGAGGGCGAGGTCGTGTTCGACTCCGCTGAAAACCTGGAGACCCTGCAGTGGATGTATGATCTGATCTACACCCACGGTGTTCTGAGCGAAGACTGCACCGGTATCGACACCACCGCACAGATCGATCTGTTCATCGAGGGCAAGATCGCTATGCTGTGGGGCGAGACCTGGCCCTATGTTGACCGCGCTGCTGAAATCGGCTTCGAGTGGACCACCTCCCTGGGCATCGCTCCCGAGGGCGGCAAGGTCATGACCTTCTGCCCCACCGACATGGTGGCTGTCAATGCCAACGCCAAGAACCAGGGCGCTGCCATCGAATGGCTGAAGTTCCTGCTGAGCGTCGAGCAGAGAGACAACTTCCGCGAGACCAACTACACCACCCTGCTGCAGCTGAATAAGTCTGCCGCTCCCATTACCTATCCCGTTGACTGCATCAACGCTGACATGGCCGCTGCCGGTGAGCACACCCGCGCACTGCCCATCGTGAAGGGCTGCAGCACCATGACTACCGAAATGTGCACCAATGTCCAGCTGATGATGATGGGCGAACTGACTCCCGAAGAGGCTGTCGCCGCTATCCAGGCTGCCTGCGAGGCCGCCGCTGGCTGATTACTGACCACTCCTTGATGGGGAAAGCGGAAACGCTTTCCCCATCAGTCCAAAAGCAAAGAGGTAAGAATTATGAAGACTAACATCAACAAAAAGCGAAGACGTAGGAACAATTTGTGGGGGTATACTTTTACCGCACCCTCTGCCATTCTGCTGTTCGTGTTCATTGTTCTCCCCATCTTCATCTCTGTGGCTCTGAGCCTGACGGATTTCTCCGGTTTCAATGAGCCTACCTATGTGGGATTCAAGAATTATGTGGATATGTTCAAGGACAAGAAGTTCCTGGCATCCATGAAAAATACCTTTATTTATGTGCTTACTACCGTGCCTCTGCAGACCATTCTGTCGCTGGTGGTGGCAGCGATCCTGGCGGAAAAATTCCAAAATGCGTTTGGCGAATTTATCCGCGGCACCATGTTTATTCCTGTTTTATGTTCTGCAGTTATTGCAGGTAATTTGTTTTTCTATCTGTTTGCCAGCGATAAGAATGCCGTCATCAACTCCATGCTGATGCTCTTTGGCTTGGATAAGGTGAACTGGTTGGGCAAATCCGATACAGCTATGCTGGTGATTTGTATGGTGGCCGTTTGGAAAAATGTTGGCTATTTTTTGGTCATCTTCTACGCAGCCATTATGGATGTGCCCAAGAGTCTGCATGAGGCAGCCCGCATTGATGGCGCATCCCCCATGCAGCGCTTCTTCAACATCACCATGCCCAGTATTCGGCCGGTGCTGTATCTTGTAATTACGCTTAGTACGATCTGGGCTTTCCAGGTCTTCGATATTACTATGGTTATGACCAAGGGCGGTCCCGGTACTGCTACCATGTCGCCGGTGCTTCTGGTGTATAACTACGCATTTACCGATCATCGCATGGGTTATGCCAGTGCAATCGCCTGCATTCTGGCCGTGGTCATCTTTGTGATCTCCATGCTGCAGAAGCTGGTATTCAAGGAGGAGGATTGACTATGGCTAAGACCAAGAGACTTTCCCGCCGTGAAGGCAGCACTGCAGTGCGCGTGATCCTGGCCGTCGTGTTGATCATTAGCGCCTTTATCTCCATCTTCCCGTTTCTGTATATGCTGGCGCTGAGTCTGATGGAGACCTCTACCATGAAGCTCAGCTGGGAGCGCTTGGTGACTGCTAAGTATACCTTAGATAACTTCAAAATGGCCTTCAAGCAGGGTGCATTCCTCAATTACATCAAGAATAGTACGATCGTTACCCTCTATGCAGTGGTTGTCAACTGCCTGGTGTCCTCCATGGCCGCCTACGCTTTCTCTAAGAAGAAATTCTTTGGCAGCCGCACCATGTACACCCTGTACCTGGCAACCATGATGGTGCCCGGCCAGGTCACTCTAATCCCCACCTTCCTGATCCTGAATAAATTTAGCATGCTCAACACCTATTCTGCTGTGGCTTTGCCCACCTGCGGTGCTTTCGGTGTGTTGCTGATTTATTCCTTCATGAAGCAGGGCGTGCCCGATGAGCTGCTGGAGGCTGCAGAACTGGATGGTTGCAGCGAGATTCGCAAGTTTACACGCGTTGTGCTTCCGCTGCTGAAATCGGTTATCATCTCCCTGGCCATCTTCACATTTATCAATGTGTGGGGTAACTTGGTGCTGCCTCTGGTGGTCTACACTGAAAGCGATATGACCACGATTACCCAGGCTGTTGCCAACATGAAGACCTCCCACACGGCCACAAAATACGGCTATATCATGGCCTGTAATGTGATTGCTTTCCTGCCGCCCTTCATTCTGTACCTGTTCCTGCAGAAACAGTTTGTGGAAGGCATTGCCCTCAGCGGCACAAAGACTTAAGGCTTATGAACAAAACAGACGCAGCAGTTTTTCTGCTATTCGGTCAGTCCAATGCGGTAGGGCACAACCTGCCTATGGCTGAAGCGGATAAAATATCGCAGCCGCTTAAAAATGTCTTCGGTCTCAGCCGAACACTGAATCAGAGCTTTGACATTCAATCTCTTCAGTGGACCGGCTACACAAGCCATGATATGAACCTGGCAGAGACCCAGGACGATACCTATTCCGTCGCCAACTGCCTGGCGCAGCTGTGGCAAGACCAAGTGGATGCAGGTGCGCCCTTGCCGGATCTGTACATTATCCAGATCGCCATCGGCGCGCAGGGCATCACCGAACAATTCATGTGGTATCCTGACCGGGAGAAGAAGCTGATTCCGGGCCCCTTGGGTACGGTCGATATCTCGCTATACCCCTTCTGCCAGCATGTACTATCCTTACTGGATGACAGCTTTGCCAAGCTGGGTAAGACCTATGAGATCATGGGCCTGCATTGGCTGGGCGGCGCAGAAGAGATGATCGTGCCCATTGAAGCGCTTAGCCCCGTGCTGGATGGTCTTTACCGGCGGTTTTTCCGGGATATGCGCACGGCGGTGGGCAGAGATTTCCCCATCGTGCTTTACAAGCTGGAATACCCCGACAGGGCCATGGACCTGGACCCCAGTGGCAACTACCTGAAGCAGATGTATTTCATCAACGCCACCTTCGAGCATTTAAGCTGCACCTGCGATAATGTGCACATTTTCGATAACCGGTGTATTCCGTTTTATGATCCCCATGTCCGTGGCAACGGCCTGTACCAGCTCTGCGATGTGATCCACCATACGGAGCAGACCAACCGCTGGATTGCCCGCCGGATTCTGGACGAATACAGGAATCGTTGAAAAGGGAATTGAAAATACTGCGTTACGCTTCTCATTTCTTTTCTCCATCGCAAAAAGCACGGGATAACCCGTGCTTTTTGCTGTAAATATGTCAAAATCTTGCTTTTTGCACAGTTTATGGTAAGATAATATCATATTCCGGAAAGGAGTTGGTAATTTATGAAGATCACAGTGGTGCAGCCTCCTTACTACGCAGGGGAAAATCCCGATGAAGCGATTGCCGCGTTCCTGCTGACGGAGCTTGAAAAGACAGCACCGGAAAGTCTCATCGTCCTTCCGGAGTATTCCAACGCCGGTGGCACTTCGGATATGGAGCGGGAACGCCGGGCTATGCCAAGAGCGAAGGAAATGCTGTGCGTTGCTGCCCGTGTGGCTAAGGAAAAGGGTGCGTATGTTGCCATCAATGTGTTGGAGGAACGGGACGGTAAGATCCGTAACAGCACCTACCTATTCGGTAAGGATGGACATCCGGCCTTTGTCTACGATAAGATTCATCTGCCTCCTTCTGAGCTTGCGTTGGGCGTGATCCGGGGCGACGGCGCCTGCGTCTGCGACCTGGACGGTCTGCGCTTTGGCTTTTTGACCTGCTATGATGTGTATTTCAATGAGCAGATCGAATACCTGGCCTCCCAAAAGCCGGATATTATTTTGCTGCCCGGCTACCAGCGGGGTGAGGATACGGAAATTCTCCGGGCCCAGACCAAAATGATCGCGTTCCGCTGTAATGCGGTGGTTGCCAAATCCTCCTATTCCATGGGGAGCGATACCCGTGGCGGCTGTTCTATGATCGTTGCCCAGAACGGCAAGATCCTGACGGATATGAGCAAAGATGTGGGCAACGCCTCCGCAGATGTAGACCCCACCTGGAAATATATGCGTACTGCCGGCTTCGGAGGTGGCATGATCCGCAATGACGATTTTATCAACGAAGGCTTGTGCCCGGAAGCATTTACCTGAGCCAAATAAGAGAAAAAGAAAGCGCTGCCCGGCGGGCAGCGCTTTTTGCTGTATGGGATTATTCTTCGCATTCCTCTTCGGCAGCTTCCTTTTCTTCCTCGTGCTCGATGACTGCATTGAAGGGCGCTTTCAGCAGGCCCATATTGCAGTAGGCAGCGAAGGAGAACCAGATCAGCAACCACAGAGGCGTCAGGTAAATGAAAATGTTGGGAATGAACAGGAAGACTACAACGGGGATCAAATTTACCAGAGTCATGCACACGGTCAGCAGGAAATAGCTGGTGCCGAAGAGCGCTGCGTTGCGCAGTGTACCGAAGGTGGTACTGTAGAACTTGGACAGCAGGGGGAACACCCAGGAGATCACCGCGCCCCAGATGAACAGACCCAGCAGCGTGCAAGCCATCAGGACGGGCATATTCATCTGATAATACATGAGTGCGCAGAAACAGATGGCGGCACCCACCACCAGCAGGATCAGCCAAAGGAGGGTAGCCTGCTTGAAATTTTCCTTAAAGGACTTGAAGAATGATTTGTACAAATGGGATTCGCCCTCGCGCATCTTACCCATTGTGTAGTATAGGGCGGTGCTGGCTGCGCCGGCGAAAACGGTCAGCAGATTCAGCAGTACCAGATCGGCAAGAAAGTTGAGCGCGTGAAAAGCTTTGGATTCGCCGTTGGATTTCATTCGTTACCTCCTGAGGACTGTAGCTGTGTGTTGGAAGAGCGGAAATTACCGGGTGTCTCGCCTTCGATCCGCTTATAAGCACGGATGAACTGAGAGTCACCGGCAAAACCCACCTTGATGGAAATGGCCTTGATGCTGTCGTTGCCCAGCAGGATCAGCTCCTTGGCCTTCTTGATACGCACGCTGTTGATGTACTGGGCCACGCTGATATTGTACTTGAGCTTGAACAGACGGGAGATGTAGGACTGGCTTAGATTCACCTGGGAAGAGAGCATATGCAGATCCAGCAGGGGATTGGTGTACTGCCGGTCGATCAGCTTCCGGATTCGGGCGGCTATATCGTTTTCCGACTCCTGCGATTGGTCTTCTTGGGCGAAGGCGCAGCTGTCCAGAATGCTCTGCATCAGTGCCACCCAGCTATTCACATCGCCTGCCTGGGGAAGCTGAGCAAGTAGCGCATGTGCTTCAGCGGGGGTATACGGCAGCAGGAAGTTGATAACGAGATAATTCTTCGTGCTGCGCCGCAGGGGGTCCTCATCGGTCACATACTGCTGATAGAGCTCTCTGGAAAGCTTCACAGCGTCCGGAATGTTGCCGCCGATGATCAGCTGCTGGAACTGCTCAAAGACCGGGTTTGTATTGTCTGTACCGGCGGAGCCTTTGCTTGTATCGGAAATAACAAACAAATGCCGGCAACCCAGAGATTCATAGCATTGCTGATAGAGATCCTTGACCCCATGCAGAGAATCCGTAGGCTGACTCTGAGCGATCTTGGTGTCGGGCCCGGAAACTGCAGCCAACTGAGAACGCAGATCAGCGGGTGTATAGGAACCACCTTCGTCGTAGTTTGCCAGGAAGAAGTCCAGGCCATGCTTGCGGGTCCACCAGATGGAGGTGTTGCCGTCAGCAATATCATTTTGTGATTTTACGAATGCGGCGGTTGCTTCCTCTGTGTCACTGGGGGAGCAGATCCGTGCAATCATACAGTAATAAGCATTTTCCATAGAATAACCAAAGGCAGCTGCCACATCTTCCAGATTTTTCTGCTCCGACAGATCATGCCGCAGCAGTTCGTCCATGAAGGCCCTGGCGATGATCGTCTGCTGCTGATCGTAGAGCGCCTCCAAACTGTGCTGCTCAATCAGAAGTGCTTCAAAAGCTGCGTTAATGATTTGAATTTCGTTTTTACCAGCATTGCCGCGCACGACCTTGGAGGCCATCTTTTCCAGGGGTTGGATATGCTGCCGGACGATCCAGCGGATCATGACAGTGCACATACAAACAGCCAATCCCAACAAGGCAACAGCCACCATCAGAGAGGTGGAAGAGCGATGGAAAACGGTGGTCTTCTTGGCCAGACAGAGATATTCCATGCCGCTGATGGAGGCGGGCAGTTGGGTAGAGAAGTAGGATCTCTTAGGTATCACAGATTGCTCGTCGCTGAGTACTACCTCCAGATCACCGCAGGAGGCGTAGATGCTGCCATCTAACAGCACGGCAGAGAAGGCCTCCGTTGCATCGCTTTGCAGCCACTGCAGGCGCTGTGCGATGCCGTTGCGGCTGATGCGAATCACCAAAATGCGACTTGTTTCATCTTCAAAACAGAATCGGTAGTATAGCTCGTTACCCTTCTTGCCCTCTACGGTGATAAAGCCGGATTGACCACGACAGTACACAAGCTCGGACCACTGCTCATAAGAGATGCTCCGGGTTGCACCGTAGGTCAGTGCCCAATAATTACGGGAGCTCTTGATGCCGGAACTGCCAACGATATAATCGGCATTGGGGTAGTAGAGGGCGATGTCCTCCAAAGTGGCATCGTACAGTACAGCGTTGCGCATATCTACAAACAGAGCCTGGGCTTGCTGAGAATGGAAATCCTCTGCTTTGTTGGCAGACTCCAGCCGCTTACTGATAGAGCTGCTGGCCAAAGGAAGGGCGTGGGTCAGCATGGAATCCCAGGTCTCATCCAGCGCGTCCCGTAGAGTAATGGCGTTATTCAAATTTTCATGGGTCTCCTGATTACGGATGCTCTTAAACATGAACAGGGAGTAGAACAGGAATATACAGCACAGCAGTATCACCACTGCAATAATGCCGAATAGCCATATGACCCGGATGCGCAGATTCTTCTTCATGTACGGTTAGCTCCTCTTGGGCAAAAGATGCACACAGCATGCGATACGCATCTAATGATTGCCTTTATTATAAAGTAAAGGGGAAGGTAAGGAAATCGACATTTTAAATACACCAATCGACAAAAACGATTATATCACACTTTCCGGTGCAAAACATAGCAAAAAAGACAGCGAATCTCAGGCTTGGTTTTGGTGAAATTGCATGGCTAAAGGCACTGTTTTAGGGAACTACGGGTGGCTTTTTGCAAAAAGTCAATCGACATTTCCTGTAAATGCAATCCACAATTTCGCAGAGACGCCAAAAATGGGGAGGGGATATTGTGTATATTTAACAAGAATTACCCAGTGTCGGTATTGTCGATAGATACAATATAAATAAAATATTATAATAATATTAACCTGAAGTACATAGAGGTACTGTGGAGGAACAATTCAACGAATAAGGAGAATGAAGTTATGAAGAAACTGATCGCATTGTTGCTGGCATTGGCTCTGGTACTGAGCCTGGCAGCCTGTGGCAAGACCCCCGATACCCCCGATAAGCCCGATAGTGGTAACAGCGGTGACAGCGGTAACACCGGTGACAACGGTGGCGAGCCCGGCAACCGTATTTATGAGGGCCAGAAGATCAAGTTCTGGTCTCCCGTCGGTGACGTGGGTTTCTTTGAGAGACTCTCTGAAGCTTACTACGAAAAGACCGGCTGCGAAGTCAGCTGTGCTGTGATCCCCTGGGGCGAAATGTCCACCAAGTATGTGACCGCCTTCATGACCGGCCAGGGCCCTGACGTGTTCTACATGACCGCCGGCCTCTGACCTGTACTCCGGCGATTGCCTGCTGGACCTGTCTGAGTACTTCACCGAAGAGGAGCTGGCTCAGCGCAACTACATCGACCAGTGCTACTACGGTGGCATCCTGCATGGCCTGCCCTACAACTTTAACATGGCTCCCCGTGCATGGGCCTACAACATGGACATGCTCAACGCCGTCGGTTACACCGAAGCACCTGACACCTGGGACGAGTTCATCGACGCAGCTGTCAAGATCAAGGAAGCCGGCCTGTGCGAGTATCCTGTGATGCTGCCCGGCAACGGCGGCAGTGAGGCCATGCTGCAGACCTACCTGGCTCTGCTTTACAGCAACGGCGGTGCCGTCTGCAACGAGGACCTGACTGAGATGACCCTGGACAGCGAGGAATCCCTGGAAGTGGCCCAGTTCATTTACGATCTCGTTTATAAGTATGAAGTTCTGTCTACCGATTGCCTGTCCTACGATACCAACGGTACCCTGGGCCTGTTCTACAGAGGAAGAACCGCCATGTGCACCATCTATGCTGACGCCCCCCTGTACAAGGCTGAGGAGAAGGTCTTCTACGCCGAGAACAACAAGGGCGAGCTGAAGCAGATCTACGAGCCCTTCAACTATACTGTTAATTATGGTATCGGCAATGACGGCAATCCCGCAATGTGTGCATGTCCCATTGATACGATCAGCGTCAATGCCATGTCCAAGTACACCGATGCCGCTGTGGACTTTGCCAAGTTCCTGTGCAAGGAAGGCTACGAGATCTTCTATGAATACAACTGCGAACTGTATGACCAGGAGGAGGCAGTTACCATCCCCAACCTGTTTAAGGATGACGAGCCCGTTGCTATCGTCCACGACTTCCACTATGCGATGCTGGAAGACATGGAGAACCACTCCTTCACCATGCCTGCTCTGACCAACGCAGCAACCATGGACATTTCTTACTTCTCCAATTATCAGCTGTTGATCATGGGCGAGGTCACACCGGAAGAATGTGTGGAGGCCATGCAGAACGAATGCACGGCCGCACTGGAGGGATAAACTCCAAAACCCGATCATGAGAACTTGTGTGCCGGCCGGAAAGCTCCGGCTGGCACATTGAGGAGTTGATTTACATGAAAAGACGCATTACCAATGCAAAAGTACGGCGGGATGTGGTGGCCGGACATCTCTTTCTGACACCCAGCTACATATTGACCATTGCGTTCGTGGTGGTCCCTCTGATCTACGCAATCTACCTGGGCTTCTGCAAATATAATGGCTTCAGCCAAATAAAGTGGGTCGGCTTTGAGAACTACATCAAGCTGTTCAAGGACGATAAGTTCTGGACGGCTATGAAGAATTCTTTAGTCTATGCTGCCCTGACTGTGCCTTCCCTGATCGTATTTGCCCTGGCGATCTCTGCCATCCTGGCAGGCAAGTTCCGCAATAAGTTCGGCCAGGCTACCCGTATCATCCTGTATCTGCCCACTATGGTCTCCCTGGTGCTGGTGGCATCGATCTTCTTCTTTATCTTTGCCAGCGGTGATGACGGCATCGTCAATACGATCCTGGGCTGGTTTGGTATACCAAGGCAGAACTGGTTAGGCCAGCGAAGCACGGCAATGCCTGTGGTGGCATTCGTGTTCCTGTGGAAGAACCTGGGCTATCAGGTGGTCTATTTCTATGCAGGCATTATGGATATTCCCCGCGACTACTACGAGGCTGCCCGTCTGGATGGTGCCAGCTTCTTCCAGCAGTTCCGGTATATCACTCTGCCCACCCTGAAGCCTATCCTGTACATGGTCTTGGTCAATCTGATCCTGGGCGCTTTCCAGGCTTTCGATATTCCTTATGCCATGACCGCCGGCGGCCCCGGCAACGCCACCCTGCTGCCCGGCTACCATATTTATCTGTACGCCTTCCAGAGCCGCCGCATGGGCTACGCCAGCGCATATGCTCTGATTCTGGGTATCTTCACCTTCGCAGTCAACATGATTGCAAGAAGAGTCATGAGAGAAAAGGTGGGTGAGAACGATGGCTAATCTGCGCAGAAAAAATAAGATCCGTGAGGGCAGCAGAGTTGCCCACGCCATTTGGTTTATTGTTCTGATCCTGCTGGTCGTGATTTGCTTATTCCCCTTCGTGTATATGCTGCTGATGTCTTTGATCGACGCCAAGATGCTGCGTGTTACACTGGATGAGATCTTAAAATCCGGCTTTACCTTAAAAAACTATATTAAGCTCTTTAAAGAGAACAACTATTCCCAGTACATCTGGAACTCTGTGCTGGTTACTGCCGGCGGTGTGTTCCTGTCCTGCCTGTTTGGCTCTATGGGCGGCTACGCCTTCGCCAAGAAGAATTTCCCTGGTAGAAACGGCCTGTTCCTGGTTTTCCTGGCACTGGGCATGATCCCCACTACTGTGCTGCTGATCCCCCGGTTCCTGGTTGCCCGTACCCTGGGCTTGATGAACACCCGTATCGGTCTGTTCCTGCCCCTGATCGCCGGCTCCGGTATTTTCCTGATGCACCAGTTCCTGAAGGGCCTGCCGGACGTACTGTTGGAAGCTGCGGAGATCGATGGCTGCAGTGAGCTGCGTAAATTTACGCAGATCGTGCTGCCGCTGATCAAGCCGGTCATGACTACCCTGGCCATCACCACCTTCCCCGGCCTTTGGGGCGACCTGCTGTGGTCCCTGGTCATGGTCACGGAGAATGAAAAAATCACCCTGACCCTGGCAGTTACTACCCTTCGCAAACGAACA
>RHMF01002378.1_pt1 | contig 18095 bp, 17 predicted proteins | sample 5365151 | NCBI WGS metagenome assembly RHMF01 (sample SAMN10266501, study PRJNA497801) | feces metagenome | isolation source: feces | host: Bos taurus | place: China: Prairie of Fairy Mountain | collected 2017-08-14 | reverse complement strand
GCCCGACCCAGGGCTGCCATAAATGCTACACATGGTTGCATCTTTATCAAGAGGACAGCAGATATATTTACCTTTGTGCCGTCCTATGGCGATTCCCTGGGGTATCTTCTTGCAAAATTTAGGGTTCACATCTGGATAAGCCCGTGATATGTATTCCTTGCTTAACTTTTCATTTTTATTAGTAAACCCACCGTACACAGCCTTAAATGAAAAATCTGTCTGTCCACGCTGCTTGCGTTCTATATTTGTCCAGGTGATCGTAATTGGCATTACCAATGGAAACCCATAAATCAATAAGATCTGAACGATCTGGGGGATTCCAAAGTCACTTGCAATGGATGGTACTGCAAGATACATAAACCCTGCCAGCAGAGGATAAGTCCAGATCCCTGTAAACCATAGCCAGGTCATCATGACACCTCCCGTGAAAGATCTTTAATCATGCAGGGTGTTGCGCCACCGACAAAATGATCAACCTTAAAGCCGTTGGATTCATACCAAGCCGTTTGCGTATCAATAGGCTTCCATTCTGTCGGACAATATGGTTCTGCTCCTGGGTATGCGATTACACCCTCTGCCTGGTTCAGATCTGCATAATCCAAAATTTCTTGCAGCAGTTTTTCTTCAGCGCCAATGTCCTGGAACGGTTTTATTACATAAAAGCTGCTGATCTGTACCTTTCTTATGTTTTTGAAAAATAAGCAGCTTGCATAACCGATGCGCTTATTTGCAAGCATAAGTGATATATCCACACCATTACTGCAATACTTTCGTTCACAAGATAGCGCCGACAACCCAACTTTATTAATCAGAGTTTTGATGATGTAATCGCTCTTTGTTAATCCAGAGCTTTGCACATCCTTTTTAAGTACCGCAGCTTCTTCTGGGGTCACTCTAAAATGGATTTGCACACAGCGCTTTCTATTGACTTTTTCTTTTGTCATGGAAAAACCTCCGTATCAGTAAATGCTTTCTATAATTAATATATAAGATCTAAAATTGAGTATTTTTGATCTGCTATCCTATACTGGGGAGGCTTTTTTGCTTTTTTCAGACAAAAAGGCTATTGTATGTCAAAATTAAATGATCTATAATAACAGAAAAGTGGGTAGCCACAGGCTATCCAAAAGAAAGGAATTTCCCTATGACAGAACAACAAAAAGAACAAGCGGCTACCCAGGAAGCAGCCGCAAACGAACAATATATAAAGAGAACGAACAATTTGGATAGCCTTGATAACTTGGTTAAGGCTGCTGAGAATTTCCGTAATGGCATCCGAAAGGAAGTCTGGCCAACTGGATTCTTTACATTGGATTCAGAGCTAGACGGAGGCTTCCACGGATCGCAGCTCATTTGCATCGGCGCAGTTAGCAGCCTGGGTAAGACCAGCTTCTGCCTGCAAGCTGCAACGCAGATGGCCGAGCAAGGCAAGGATGTCCTGATTTTCTCCTTGGAAATGAGCCGTGACGAGCTGAACGCCAAGACGGTTAGCCGCTACTCTCACATCATTACCGAGGAAGCCGAACAAGGCGGCGCTCTTCTCGATGGGATCAAAACCAAATTTACCACCCATGAAGTCCTGAAGGGTGATGTAAAGAGCGAAGATCCTGATTCTCTTGATTTCTTCCAGCAAGCTATTGAAAAAGCAAGGGCAGTTGCACCGCACACATATATCTATGTTGGTAATAACGATGTTAATGTTGATAAGGTCGCTGAGATCGTAAAGCGGCACTATGCAGCAACAGGAAGAAAGCCTGCAGTGATCCTGGATTATTTGCAGATCTTGAATCCCAGCAAAGATGCTGTTGAGAAGCGCTACGATCTGCGCCGCAGCACAAACGACGATATTACCAAGCTGAAGGTGCTTGCAAGAGAATTCGATATTCCCGTTATTGTGATCTCTGCCTTTAACCGCGCAAGCTATACCGATCCCGTTAGTATGAGCAGCTTCCGTGAAAGCTCTGGCATTGAGTACAGCGCCGATGTTTTGATAGGCTTACAGTATAAGGGCATGGAGTATTTCACCGAAAACAACGCCAACGGCGGCGGCAGAGAAACCGATGCTGCACACAGCGCCAGAGTGATGCGTTTGTTTGAAAAGATGCAAACTATTGCCGCTGAAGGTGGCTGCCAGCTCGTTGAATTGAAGCTTCTGAAAAACCGCAACGGCGCCCGTGGCACATTGGAGTTCGATTTCACGCCGAAGTACAATTATTTTGAGCCGCACGGTGAACCTTGCCCGTTTGGAAATCCAGGCGAGCAAAAAGGCAATTCGACCAAAGGGAAGAAGCGCAGCGCCAGCGTGAATTTCTAATTCACGCCCTTGTAAAAACAACTAAAAAATGAAACAAACAGGAAATGATTAGAGAAGATGTAATTCCTTTCTAATTGTTTCCTGTTTTCTGTTGGTGATCGAAGTTCTCTGCCTTAAAACATAGTGCATTGCAGATCGAAAGCTTTTTATGCTTTATACAAGTGAAAAAAGTATATTGGTGATCTGAGCTTGTTGCATTAAAACAAAGTCTGATGGTAAACCAAAACTTTATATTTGACCAATAAACTATATCCATAAAACAAACCACTCTGGCGAAGCCACTTGTATAAGCAAAAGATAAAAGAATTGCTCTAATTAATATTAATTAATATATGGGATCTTTCCCTGCAATTCTTTTATCCTCCATTGCTTTTCGTGAAACGATAAGCAATGAAATATAAAGGGAATAAAAAGAATACCACCTACTGTTTTTGGATCAGTAAATGGTATTCTGAAGATTGTGGTATTCTTTTTTCTCTTAGCATATATACATACGACCCATAAAGGGAGTATGTAATGTATGCCTTTATAGTTACTTATGGTTACCTATAGGGCAAATGTAAAAACCTAAAAAGCCATTGCAATTACAGCATTTTTTGTAATTTTGTTGTGCGTTTCGCGTCCCTCATTTTTCGAGTTCGTGTACCCACTTTTTGGGGTTCGTGTCCGCTGTTTTTTACGGTTGGCTACCGCACCGCTTTTCCAGCAGATTTTGCACATACTGCGGTTTTTGTTCATCGCGCATACCATTAAGCCTATTGATCTCTGTTTGAGTGAAACAGATTATGTCGTAGCCGATAACTGGATCTCTCAGGCTTTTGCTCTCATTGGGGCGGCATTCCTCATAATCCATAATTACATAGATCCGCTTCAAATGTTCAAGCGTTCCTTTGATTACGCGCATATAATCCGCTTTGGTTTTTCGCCACTTTGACATGATCTTTTTTTGCTCAGTTGGTGTTAATCCATCTACATCAGGCATCAAGCCCAGTTCAGCAAACAAGCCACGCTTCTTTGTGTGCGGATATTCGGGATCGTCAGAAGATTTATTCTTTTGCCGTCCTTTGGGATCATAATATTTCTTTTCTTTGGCGTGGATCAATGATATGCGATTCCAATGCTTTCGCCCATGGTGTTTTGATTTGCTTTCGCGTAGAATATTCATAACGCGGACAACAATACGCCGCTTAATATATATGGCAGTTTCCGTATCGCTGAACTTAAACTCTTTAGGCAGCGACGATGTATCAAAATATGCAGCAGGAACATTTGCCACCTGGTTCATTTCCGCAGCATATTCGTAAAGATCATTCAGCTCGTCCAGATAGTAGTAGCTTCCCTCAGTATTGCCAAATCGCTGCACGGACAATAGGCGTGACCGTTCCCGTGCCTCACCGTTAATTGTGACCTGGACATTCAGATAAGACAATTTCTCAATGCTTCGTTCGATCCGATCAATGCCTCCTTTGGTAGCAGCTCTTTTGCCGCTGCCCGAAAGCAGCATGTCGATCCATTTGGTTGAAAAGAAATTAATTCCATTGGTATGCAGCGTAAACACCGCATCCAGCACATCAAAATCAAACGGATCTAACCGCTTATCAACGGTCAGAAGAGAATCGGTGTCATAGTAGATCTCCCATTTTTCGCCGCTGTCCGTCTGAAATCTGATCGTGTTACCTTGATCTGGGGTCAACACGGAGAGAATATCATGCTCGTTGTAAAACAGATGCCGCATGACATAAGTGAGATTCAAATATTGAATTTGTGGTGCGATCTCCTTGGGTAGTTCGTCCTGATCCATCACATACTCGATAGCCTCATTGAGCCGTGCTTCATCCTCTGGAGAAAGCACATGCGCTGCATCTTTGCTTTCATCCCAAATGTTTTTCAAGATCAACTCTTCGATGGCAGCTTCATACTGCGCCCGATCACCTTTTGCAAGGAGGCCGATAAGCTGATCCTGGAAATCGCTGCCAATCTCACTATGCTGCATAATATATTCAATTTCGCTGCGATCAACGCCAGATTCGATGATCTGACGAATTTCCAGATCTATCATAATTGCCTCCTTGATTAAAGTTGCTTTATAGCTATAGTAGAAGATCTAAATAGAACTGGGTAGCCACATGTTTTATACATGGATATGCGGCTACCATTGCACCTGTTTTGAACACTAAAGTCAGTTGGTTGTAATACGCACAAAATCATCAACTAAGAGTGTAGATAGATCTTGCATTGTTGGGCATTGAATGTTCACTACTCTCTTGGCGCTCTGGGGAATTCTACACGGATCATTCCAATCCGTGCAACATGAATTTCTCGAGGCTCAGTATAGTTTATACAACGGTTATGTCCGTAGTGATTCAGCATTTCTGTAACAATATCATCGGGATAATCAAAAGAAAGGTCATTGAAATCAGTAATTTCAACGCCGTATGGAACTTGAACCTTATGGTCTCCAGTCATTTTGTAGATCGTATCACAGAACTTGCGATAAACATAGTCAACCAACAGGTTTCCACCTTTTTGCAACAATTCCGCAGCTTGAACCGTTATTAGTTCGGGGTATGCGATAGGTGCAACAATCTCTGGATGCTGCAAGCACCATTCATATTTTGCCTGATACTTAATGTTGCCCGTTTTTGTTCGTTCAAGATCCTGCGGAAAATCAATAGCGCATTTGTCCACACGCTGCATCAAATCCTTTTTGTTGCAAAATGGTAACAGCTGTTTGTCCGCAATTAACAGAAGATTATCTTTGATATAATTTGTAAATGCTGCTCTTTGAACTATAAAAGATCTGTTTTGCTCTAAGGGAACTCGGCGTCCTGTCGCTAATGCAAACTGTGAATCTTTATCATAAGATTCTATTATTGCAACAAGTTCTTTGAAAGCGGCATGACATTCTGCTTCTAAGAACGAAACAGAGGCTTCTTCTGTTTCATACGGAGAATTAAAGATTATCATAAGACCTCATTATATTGATTTCTTGTGTATTATTTCAGCCGATCACACAGCGGAAGAATTTCTTCCAGTTTGGCAACGATGCGTTTCTGCTCAGCCAAGGGCGGCAGAGGAACAGGAAGAGCAGCAAGTGTACCCATATTCAAACCTTTATATGCAATTCCTCGCAACCCGTGAAACATAAATCTTTGGAAATAATCAGACATAAGTAAGTAGACAATATATTGCGCATCAACGGGCTCACATTGTCTAATAACTGCTACTTCTCTTGCTACATTGTAACCACGCATTTCATCAGGAACAACCGCACATCCACCTAGCGTACCTCGGACATTAATGACAATTTCGCCACCTTGCAAAATTGTTCTACTGAATTGCTGTGATAATTCTTTTTCAACAGTTCTTACTGTGTCAGAAACAATGTAATTTTCTTTAACATCGCTGCAACGCAATACACGCACTCCACTAGGATCTTCGTTACCTAATTTGATGATTCCGTAGGATATATCAGCTTGACATATATTTCTTAGCGGAACCCATTTCCATGTACTGGGTATCTCAAAAGGACTTTCGTCCTCTGTAATTTCAGCCAGAGGTTTTTCGTTCTTGATTTTACCAGCTTTGATCAAGGCTTGCTTTTCTGCTTGGATCTTCTGGAACAGCTCTTCGCCTGTACCCTCGTCGGGGCGCTGTTCAACAAGTTTGCCTTGGATCGCCAGCTGAAGGATGGACTTCTGCATATCGCCAGGGAAACGCTTGTTGAACTCTTCCAACTTGTTCCACGCAGCTTCATAGCGATCAATCATCGGAAGAATTTCTTCCAGCTTAGCAACAATGCGCTTCTGCTCTGCCAACGGGGGAAACGGAATAAGTAATTCTTGGATTCTCCAAATTGCAAGCTTAGGTTGACCTACTTTTGTTGTTGCATCAATAATTTGCTGTTGAACCAAAGAAGATTCTAAACATTTAATCAACCAATCTTGATCAATCAATTGAAACACAAGCCTATCCGCATTTTCGGTAAGATTCGCTCCATCAATTTCTTCTGGAATCTTACCCACTTTGCCGATAGTGCCTGCAACAGTTAGGTAAACATCCTCTTTGTTGATAATATACCTTGAAATTGACGGATAAATATCTCTTGGAACATAAAGCAAATTGTCAACCAGGACACTTCCGTTCTTCATATCAGAAACACGGATATACTTATATCCTGTATCTTCTGTGGTCAATGTGCGCCCTGCAGGAATACGCTTTCCTCCAAGAACCGAAACAACGCTTCCAAGCCTTATCCACTTCCATGTGTCAGGAATATCAAATGGACTTTCGTCCTCTGCAATTTCAGCCAGAGGTTTTTCCTTTTTGATTTTACCAGCTTTGATCAAGGCTTGCTTTTCTGCTTGGATCTTCTGGAACAGCTCTTCGCCTGTACCCTCATCAGGGCGTTGTTCAACAAGTTTGCCTTGAACAGCTTGTTGTATAATACTCGCTCTTAATTCTTGCGGTGTCATTCGACAGCACCCCCAAGCAGGGCAGACAGATCAGCCAAAACACGGTCAATCTCTGCGTTCAGGGATGCCCGTTCTTCCTGGTAACGCTGCATCAAATCCATAGGTGCAAGGATCTCTTCTTCCTTATGGGGATAGCCGCATTGATCCAGGTTGTAACCCAGCTCATCAGCGATCTGCGCTGCGGTGTAGCACTTGGCTTTATCAAATCCATCCATGGTGATTTCCTGGCGATCATTCCACCATTCTACCACAGGATCGAAGTGTTTCAATTCCATAGGTCTTGTCTTAGAGAAATGCTTCCGATCAGAGGGCATATCCAGACGATAGAACCAAGTTTCTTCCGTAGCCTTGGTATTATCAAAGAACAGAATGTTGGTGGTGATGGAGGTGTAGGGCGCAAAGACGCTGCTGGGCATACGGATCACGGTATGCAAGTTAAACTCTTTCAGCAGTTTCTTTTTTAAATTAACCTTGGCATTATCCAGACCAAACAGGAAGCCGTCAGGCAGAATCACGGCGGCTCTGCCGTTCTTCTTCAGACGATACATGATAACCGCCATGAAAAGGTCAGCGGTTTCGGAGGATGCCAGATCGTCGGGGAAATGATTCTTCACATCTTGCTTTTCGCTACCGCCATAGGGAGGGTTCATCAAGATAACATCAAACTGATCATCCTCGGTATAGTCCAGTACATCACGGAGCAGGGAGTTGTCGTGATAAACACGGGGAACATCCAGACCGTGCAGCAGCATATTGGTAACGCAAAGAATGTACGGGAACGGCTTCTTCTCGATACCATAGATGGAATTGTCGTAGCTTGTCTGATCCTCGGTGTCCTGGATGCTGGGCGCAAGCTCCTTAAGCCAGCTGGTAATAAAGCCGCCAGTACCGCAAGCAAAGTCAGCCATCTTCTCACCGATCTTGGGCTGAATCATTTTGGCCATAAAGTCGGTGACAGCTCTGGGAGTGTAGAACTCACCAGAAGAACCAGCACTTTGTAGCTCTTTCAGGATGGTTTCGTAAATCTCACCGAACGCATGGATCTCGGCATAATCGCTTAGATCCAGCTCGTCGATAATGTTAATGATCTGCCGCAGCAGCACACCGTCTTTCATGTACTGGTTGGCATCTTCAAAAGCGGTCTTAACAATAGACTTTTTAATAGGGGTGTTCGCATTAACGGTAATACCCTTGATCCGCACATTGCCGCTGCCGTCCAGAATATCCTTGCCTTTCAGCACAGGGAACAGAACATTGTTCACGAACTCCAACAGAGGATCGCCCGTCATTGCCTTGCCGCTGCGATCATCTACAGCCCAATTGCACCAACGGCACTCTTCGGGAATGATGGATTCGTAGTTATCCTCGTTCATATCCCAATCCTGTTCCTTGGCATCGTACACTTTCAGGAACAGCATCCACGCCATCTGTTCGATACGCTGGGCATCGCCATTGATACCAGCGTCGTTACGCATAATGTCACGGATTCTTTTGACAAATCCAGATAAATTGCTCATATCGCACCTCATTACAGACCGTAAAGGTCAAACATTTCTTTTACTCTGGCTTCAGTAAAAAGCCATTCTTCGGGTAGACGATCAACTGTGCCATAGGCAGCAGCCGTCTTGCCCCATTCGTGATTCTCATACAGAATGGTATCACCACGCCCACCAGCTTCGCTGCACAAATGATCTGCAATCTCCTTGGGAGAAGCCAGATACATTCTGGGCATTTGCAAATCGCTTGTTCCCTTAAACTGCACCAGGCAGAAGATAGTTCTTTGATGATGCTTCTTCAGCCACTCCTGGGCAGCTTCATGGTAGGTGCGACCTTTCTTCAAGCTCTGGGTTAAACCCCAGCTACCATCCTGGCTGCCCTTAACAGAGATCTTCAACATTTTATCGAGATCTTCAACATTTTATCGCCATCAACAGCGATCAAATCATATTCAGGCTGATTTGCACCGTATTGAACTGACACATCGTAGGCGAATCTTGCAAACTGACCAGCAGCAAACGCTTCGCCAGCGACACCTACATGCCATGATGTCATTTTACCCATGGTATTAACCTACCTTGTAAATTTCTTCTTCCAGCTCCTTGACAGCCTGGAAATATCCAGCCTTGCCACCGAAGTAGCTTGCGATCTTAGCTGGCACACCGAACCGTTTGAACTCGCTGAGCTTCAAAACCTCAACCTTTTCCAGCTCATAAATGCCTGTATTCATATACTTGTCCAGCAGCACTTCCAGCACTTCACGGGCAACGCCCTTGTACTTGCTCAGGAAGTCACGCTTCTTAACATTATTAGCCCGTTCTTTTCTGGTCAAAGGCTTCTGATCAAAAGCAACATGGCAGATAAAGTCAAAGTCATCAACTTCGGTCAAGCCCTGGGATTCTTTCATTGCTTCCAGATCAATGCCACGCTCCAGCAGCAGATCTCGGATGCTCTCTTTCTTGTCCTTGGCAGACCATTGACGGATAAAGTTTTCCAGGGACGCATACTCACCCAGAATGTTGCTCTTTGTGTAGTCCACGATGCTTTCCTGACGCAGCAGCTTTCCATTTGCGTCGTAGATCGCAACGGTCTTGCCAATGATAGAAACAGCGCAGCCGTTCTTATCGACAATGGGCTTAACCTTTGGATCGATAGGAGGATCAATCGGAGGCTTGGGAGGATGATCTCCACCACCGCCGCCATTGGGATCAAAACCATCATCTTGCTGCACAGGGCCATCCCAATCGGGGTCGGCAAAAAGACGGCTCACATTACGGAAGTCCATAACGACGAAATGGGTCTTGCCCTCTTTTTCACGAAGCCGTGTGCCGCGACCAATGATCTGCTTAAATTCGGTCATAGATCCAATCATTTGATCCAGGACGATCAGCTTGGTCATTTTGCAATCTGCTCCTGTAGTCAGCAGCTTGGATGTGGTTGCGATCACAGGGTAGGGTGCAGAAACAGAGATAAAGTAATCCAGCTTGGATTTACCATACGGATCGCTGCCAGTAATACGAACCACATAATCAGGGTTCTGCTGCATCATATCAGCGTTCAGCTCTGCCAGGGCATTGCGCATCCGATCTGCGTGTTCCTCGGTAGCGCAGAACACGATGGTTTTCTGCATCCGATTGGTACTCTTGAGATAGTTGGTAATCTCACGGGCAACCTCACGGGTGCGCTCTTCCAGAATAATATTATAATCAAAGTCGCTATTGGTGTAGATCCGATCTTCGATTAGATTGCCGTACTTATCCAGCTGACCCTTATAAGGACGCCAGCCCTCACCGATATTGGTGCGGATGTTTACGACCTTGAACGGTGCAAGGAAGCCATCTTCGATGCCCTCACGCAAGCTGTATGTATAGATCGGCTCACCAAAGTAATCGATATTGGAGATATACTTGGTTTCCTTGGGCGTTGCGGTCATACCGATCTGCGCAGCAGAAGAGAAGTATTCCAGTATCTTGCGCCAGTTGCTATCTTTTTTTGCAGATCCACGGTGACACTCATCGACGATAATCAGATCAAAGAAATCTTTCTGGAACAAGGATGCGAACCGTGCAACAGGATCTTCGCCGTTGTCAGTTTCTTCATCGTTGCCTGCAAGCTGCTGATACAGAGAGAAGTAAACCTCATGGGAAGTAATGGTAACGGGATCATCCTTGGCAAAGTTGATCTTATGGATCGTCTTTTCCAGGGGTGCAAAGTCCTGTTGGATAGATTGATCAACCAGGATATTGCGGTCAGCCAGGTATAGAACTTTCTTCTTGAGCCCAGCTTTCAGTAGACGGTAAACGATCTGGAACGCTGTATAGGTCTTGCCCGTGCCTGTAGCCATGACCAGCAGCAAACGATCCTTGCCCTGGGCAACCGCTTCGACGGTACGGTTGATTGCGTTTCTTTGATAATAACGGGGAGAGTAGGTTGTCTGGCTGGAATAATAAGGCTGATTGATTGCGGTCATTTCTGCAGGGGTGATGCCCTTTTCGGTCTGGAAGCGCATCAGCAGTTCTGCAGGAGAGGGGAACTTATCAAGATCAATTTGCCGTTCCTGACCCGTGATCATATCATGCTCATAAAAAGCATCGCCGTTGCTGCTATACGCAAAAGGTACATCTAGCATCTTGGCGTAGGTGATCGCTTGCTGAATACCATAGGAAACGGTGTGCTTATTATCCTTGGCTTCCACGATGGCAATGGGCTTGCTATCATTTAAATACAGAACATAGTCAGCTTTCTTGGGCTTCTCACGGACAACAAGATTGCCTTTCAGGTTGATCTTGCCGTCGGTGATCTTAGTTTCCATTGTGATCTGGCTGAGCTTCCAGGTCGCAGTAATAGCAGGGGTAATGAATTGTAGCTTAATATCTTCTTCGGTCATCTGTTTCTTTGTCAGAATCATTCTTTTACCCCCTTTTCTGGAACATAGTCCATAATATCACCGTAATTGCAGCCAAGCGTATCGCAGATTTTATCCAGGACATTGAGCATCACAGGCTCGTCCCTACGCAGCTTCGTCATGGTATTCGGTGAAACGCCTGATGCTTTGCGAAGCTCAGCTTTGCTCATTTTTCGATCCACAAGCATTAACCATAATTTTTTGTATGAGACCATGAGAAACCCTCCTGTTTTGACTAATTAACTTTAGTATATCACGCCGATCAAAATTTCGCAAGACCTTGTGAAAGTATCACAAAAGAGGAAAAAATCTATAGCTATTCTATTTTGCTTGTGCTATAATCAAAAAAACAAGTTGCAAATCACTTCAAGAAGCAACAGGAGGTAGCTTATGAGTGCTTGGGAAACGGTTAAGGGTTGGTTTAAGAGAAATAAGAAAAAGGTCATAATAGGCGGCTCTGCTGTTTTAATGTTTATCGGTGCTGGCATTGGCTATGTTCTTTGCCAGAATGGAAAAGTGTCGTTTTCTGATTGGCTGAAGATCGCTTCTAAAGAGGAATTAAATGAAGCGTACGAAAAACTGCTGCCAATCTTTAGAAAGACAGGAACAAAGCCTTTTGAAATGGAGCAGATCAGCCAGGAGCTTGGTTTAAGAGGTGCAAAGGAATGGTTTGAAAAGCATCCCCCCAATTTAGATCCTAACTTCAGATGGACAGATGCTGCCAGATGGGATAAGGACTAAAATTACAAACCTAAAATGGATAAACGCTCCCGTGGATTTCCACGGGAGCGTTTGTTTATATGTTTTCTTACTTTTTGTTGCCTACTTTATACGATTCTATTTTTGCAACAATCTGCGACACTTCTTCCTCTGTGTAAACGGCTGCGGAGCAAATTGCTTGGATGGCATCACCGAGATTGTCCTTGGTTATAATTGGACACGCATCAAAGTTTTCTTTGCCATCAACAACAACCGATGCATGAGAAAAGCACAGCAGGGAGAATACAGGAACATCTGGAAGAATGCTCTTAAGGAGGGCTTCGTGCCTTTGCACTTGTGCTTTGGGACTTTCTACACCAAACTCTGCATTGTCAGAATAACGAATCCATTTACCGTCCTCGCGGATTTCAATTCGATCTTTCCAATTCTTGGTTTCAATGCTAATAATACCAGCAGCACAAACAAGAAGATGGTCAAATTCCTGGGGCTCATTGATGAACGCAGGGTTTTTTAGCCAAATGCAATTAATTCTGCGGTTACTTTCGCAATCTCCAATAATAGGAACGAAGATCCCTTTATTAGCAGCCAAAATCCACTTCAAAGCATATTCAACATCTGCTTCTCCTTGGTTATCAGAATTTCTCTGCTTTTCTTGATGTTTGCGATGTGCTTCAATTGCTTTTCTAATCTCTTCCGCTTTTTCATCAAGATTAAATCCGCAAATATTGTCTACATATACGCGACTATAGCCGTATGTGTCATTATACTTGATTACCAAACCATTAGCATATTTATGATCGCGCATAAAATCCCAGTAGAGGACATCCCTTTTGCTTATGCGATCTTGCTGAATATCCTCAGCCACTTTTGCTGCCAAAAGTTGTTTGTAAACACGATCAATCTCTTGCTCAGCATCAGGATCAATATGGTATCCATCATCTGGATATAAGTCAGGCTGAAGCAATGTAACAGCAGCAATCCACCGAACAACCTTGCCAGCTTTTTGTCCAGCGGTCACTTTAGAAGCAGCTTTGTCTAACAAAAACTTTAATGCGCGGACAAGTGGATCTGCGCAAAGGCGTTCTTTTCGAGTTTCGTCCCAATATCCTTTCACTTGCTTGGCGTCAACATAATAACGCCATACAATATGATATTTCTTGAATATCGTGTCAGAATCAGTTGTAAAACAAATGTCTTTGCTGAAATCACAGGAATACTCCCATTTATCCTCACTGCCGCTATAGGGGCCGACTTGGAATAATGCCCAGCTAATTTCCTTGGCATATTTATTTAGAAGGCTTAAATCGACTTGCTCATGCAGCGCTGTTTCAAGATCATCTAAGGAATGCTTTTTTCCATTGATTTGACGCTCGGCTTTTTCCAGATCTTTTTCAAAAAGTCTGCCAACATAGCAATCTGACACCTCTGCAATATCAATTATATCTTTTCCGCAAACAATCTCCATATCTATCCCTCCTGAGAATAAAACAAGTTGCTTGTCTAACAGCTTGTTGCTCATCTACTAATTATAATAGCACAATATTATTCGTAAATCAATTTTTCTTTTTATGTGCTTCTACGACGCTGATATGCTACAGATTTACAATAATCATAGGATGCACCGAGTTGATTTGCGATCTGGCGATAATTAAGCCCTTGATTATGCAGCATTAAGATCTGTTCGTCAAATAGCTGCACCTGGGACTTTTCAGGTACGGCCATTTTGACAAGTTCGGAAGCCGTGATGCCCAGAAACATTGCAAGCAGGGATATATCGTAGGTATGAAAACAGTAACCAGAAAAGATCTTGCCAAGCTGCCACGCCTCGGTCAAAGTTGTTCTGTTCAGATCTTTATAATACTCACAAAAATCATCTGCAAGCGTAGCAAGATAGCGTTTCTGCCCCCTGGTCGATAAATATTTACTATGCTCCATTTTGCGATGCAAAAAATGACCAATTGCAAGCTGGTTGTTCATATCCAGTTCTGAATGAAACACCTGAACAACATACTGTGCCACATGCAATTCCAGTTCACTTCCGACAGGCGTAGAATCCAAATGATCTGGAATTACTTCTTCTGCGTGGATCAGCGATGGACTTGCTTTGCTTGTAATATCTACAATGCTATTCAACAAACCACAACCATGTATCGGACAGATATTTACCTGATCCAGCTGATGAACTCGGTGCCAGTATGTTTCTCCGTAGGCTTTCCGATCCTCCTGGACACAGCACGGGCAATATCTAAGATACTGCCTATGCTGCGTTTTGTTTCTTCTGATATATAGCGCATCATTAAATCTCTTGTCCATATTAAGTAACAATTCAAATGCTCTTCGCCGTCGATCAGCAGGGAGAAATCTTGCATAGCACGGAAACATTGTATGATTTATTATGACCGTTTCAAATGGCATATTCCTGGTTACAGCAGCATATCCATCGTCGCTTAGTTCCATCACAAATTCCAAATTAGGCTTTGCCGTATTGGAAGTAAACAGATCATCAGCAACAGCGCGATAATTCGTATAGCCAGTTCTAACTGCGTAACGAGCAAACCAGCTATAAATTAATTCGTCTGGGTACGGCTCAGGGAAAAAGGCTATCATACGGCAATTTCCTCCACGGTGATATATTCTTGTAAAAAGGGTACAATCTGGTGGCACTCGTTTTTCGCCCGTAATACCAGAGTAGCAATGGAAATCTCTGCTTCTATGGTGCTATCTTCCTGAAGGGCAATTCGATCACGCTTTTTAGTAGAAGTCTGCTGCTTCTTAGGCGGTGTGATATAGGTATGCAGCATAGCCATGCGGTTATCATACGCTAAACGCAGCACATCCAGGTCGAGCGTTTCATAGCCCTCCAGGATGGCGATTTCCTGGGCATCATGGATCAATGATACAACCGTAGATATGTTTCCGTTACTATGATCGTATAGCCAACGAACGGTTGCAGCGTCGATCTGGCTATGATTCCGTACATATTGGAAACGAAAAAGAGTTTCGCATAAATGCTGAAATTCTTCGCCATATTCCATTGTGCTATATTGCAAGCCAAGGGATCGACGAGCTAATTGCATTGCCTGGGTAACGAAGCGGATTCGGGAGTGCCGACCATACAAATGCTTATGCCCGTATTATTGATAAGTTGTGTTAAGCAGCCAATCAGACTTTTGCCGTTTTTATGATTAACGACATGCTGAATTTCATCCACCACCAGCAAGCCGATATGCGATAGCGCCACCTGACTTACTGATCCAATTAACATATCGGTAGTAGCTCTTGCGCGCAGCGCATTTGCGTAATACTTGCTGCCTAACCTTTCATCAACAACACGCAAAATTTCAAATAACAAGCCTTTAATTGAAGAATCAAAAGGGGTTTGCACCAACACGCAAGGTATGATCTTAGCATAGGGCTTTTCCATTTCGATTATTTCTTCTCTTGTCAGCAATTGTATTGCACGGGAAATCGCTGATGATTTTCCAATGCCTGAAGATCCAATCACCGAAAACGAATCAGATCCACCAATGATCCCTGAATATTCTTGCTCCCGAACTGCTTTGTGATTTTCCTTATACTGTTGAATTGCCAGCTTGCTTTCCTTTTTCTGCAAGGATCTGAGCAATGCCAAATAAAGCTTACAATAGATTTCTTTACTCATTTGGTTTGGCACAAAGATCTTATACAGCTCTGATAATGCAATAAGCCGCACAGCTTCATTTTCCTTTCTGATCTCAGGATCATACTCAGGTAAAATTGCTAATGCTTGTTCCAAGCCGCTGCCTGATAACATAGGCGGCAATTTTTTAACCAAGCTCATATTATCCACGGTTTGCACCCTCCTTTACAAAATCAATATGGGATCTGCTCTGCTCTTTCTTTCGTGTGGTACGGATGTTCTTTATTTCGGTATCTGTCTGTTTGCCATGAGCAGCGATAATCTGAATATGATCGGCAAGATCGATTTGTGCCTGTAAATTATCTGCTGTGGCAGCATTTACCGTGTGCTTTTGCGCTGATTGCATTGTTTGAACAGCGGTCAAAGACTTTCCACTAAATCTGCTCTCAATTAATACAAACGGGATATAGTTACCATGGTCGATCAACCAAACTTCGGTTACATCATCGGGGTTGTATGCAACAACAGCTTCACCACCAGACAGAAACGCTTCGGTATAATCATTGTGCTTATACCGTAGGCCGTGAACGCGCAGCCCTTTCCGTGTAAACTTTCCTGTTGTTCTTGGTAGCATAGTGAGAATCAACGCTTGCGGATCAATATTAATTAAATTTGCTCCCATCTGTTTTCTGCCCCAGGCAAATATGCTACTTGCGTTGGGCTTCACTCCATCGGCAAGCATTTCTTCTGTGAATGGAAAATCTACCACACGGGAGCTGTTATAATAAACGATACAATGCAATATGATCTTCTCAAATTCACGCAAAGTTAAACACGCATCCTTGCGGTAATCATGTGCGCCCCGATCCTGGTAATCAGGCTCAATTACGCCCTTTCCCTTGAGGTGCTTCTTGTATTCGTCTTGGATTAGCCCGAAGAAACGCTCGACACTTGACTTTAATTCAGGTCTATAAGGTTGGAGGTTAACGATTTTAACGCCAAGCTCAGTTATTTGGGAAAAGGTATCACCTTTGTATTCGCTTCCCATGTCGGTTACAAACACTCCTGGCATCTGTTTAGAATCCCATTTCCCATCATCAATGAATACTCCATGAGATTCGCACCATTCCTGTTTATCAGTAATTACATTCAGCATCAGGCTACGCAAACTGTATGTGCCGCCCTCCCAACCCAGAGAATATCCGCAGCATAAACCGCTGAAAGCATCGACACAAGCGGTCATGATAGGTCTGCCTACCAGCTTGCCGCAATCGTCCACCAAGTAAATATCACAAATGGTACTGTCCAGCATACCGACACCAACAATAGGTGCAAACTGCTGTACTCCATCGCCAAGCAAAGGACGATTATTACGCTGATAATTTTTGATCCCATCCCGTGAAATATAATATTGCTGCATTTTTTTGGTCTTGCGGTAGAAATATCTAAATTGATCAAATGAGGGATATGCAGCCATCAGCTGCCCTTTGGGATCACAATATTTGGATTGCAGCATCATCGTGTAAGCTGTGTTCAATGAATTTTTGTTCTTGTTGTAGAAAAACTTATTCAATGCCCAACGCATATTCTTTTCATCTTGGGTCAGTTTCTTTTCTGCTCTTGGTTGCGGTGCAAGCGCAGCAATCTCCTGATATGTTAAATAGGTACACAGATACTTTCTGATCGTCTGCTTGCTGCATTGCTCTGCAAGTAAATCGATCATTTGGCTGCGCTTCTGCTCGTTTCCGATAAACGGTAATGCTCCAGCAACCATTGTAAATCGCTCCTGGGCAATGCGTTGCTCTTCTGCAGTAAGCTTTCGATCCAGGATCATATTTGTCTGCTCATAAAGTTCGTTAATAGAGCATTCGACAAAATTCGACAAGTCCGATTTATCAACCCAGCAGGGCATTGTTCGCTTAATGCAATCAATAATCAGAAACTGATCATCCTGGGTTTGTAATACTCGGATAATTTGGTTATCATTCTTGAGAAGCATCTACAACAACCCCCCAATCCAAAACACCGTGTCGCAACCAATAATTACGACTTAGATCTAACAATGCTACTGTTTGCGGTTTTGTCAAAAACTTTCGTGGGCAGCACTCTCGCACCATTAGATCCCCGTTTGCTTTAGTGCAAACAAAATCTGTCATATATTCGCTGCACTCTTCGCCGTCCAAGATCACATTACATCTGATCTGTGCAACATCCTTGTTTTTAACCAGGATGTTGGCGTAGGCAGATTGTATGGGATCGTAGGTTTTGCAGATGGTGGTGAACTTGTCCAGGGATTGTTTTTCACAACGACCTTTGAAATTTTTCTTTCTCATATAGCCCTCCTAAAAATCTCCCAGAATCATCCCAGATTTCCCCTAAAAACACTTTCCCAAAAACAGTTTCCCAGAAATGTTCTGAAACTTCAGCGTTTTGGGAGCTTTTTTGCTCCCAAAAACAGCTTTTTCAGAAAACTATATATCCTCCAGTAATTTCAAATATTCTCCAAAGGGTAAATTCTCTCATCCTTTCCCATCTTCTCTTTTTCTTTCAAATTTCAGCTGCCCG
>RHMF01002138.1_pt1 | contig 18105 bp, 21 predicted proteins | sample 5365151 | NCBI WGS metagenome assembly RHMF01 (sample SAMN10266501, study PRJNA497801) | feces metagenome | isolation source: feces | host: Bos taurus | place: China: Prairie of Fairy Mountain | collected 2017-08-14 | reverse complement strand
GGGCGAGCCGACCAAAATAATCTTTAATAAACACATCCTGATCCATAGGCAGCAGTGTGCCGTCCAGATCAAACAAAACCGTTGTAATTTTCACATTCATCACCTGAATCATTTAGATAGTGTATCTTCCTTACCGCGATAAACAACCAGTTTACAAAAGAGAAATTCCAAAACAAAGTTTGCCAGCATGGTAACAATCAAAATAAGAAAGTCATTTATGCCACAACCTTCTGCCAAATCACCCAAGTATGTGGATAGTGGCGTAAATACCAAATAGAACCCAAACACCTTCGCCATAGCCACCGATACATTGGTCGCAGACTTAAAGGTATAGCGGCGGTTTAAAGTAAAGTTCCACAGGATTGACAGCACCAGTGAGATCAAATAAGGAATCCAGTAATCCTTAATAAAGATTTCCAGCAGCGCAAAAGTGCCAATTTGGATCACACCTGCTGAAATGGAAAACAGCGTAAATTTTACCGCTTGCCATAATGATTTCTTTTCTCTCATCTTTTATCATCCTTTTTATGGAATATCCTGCTCAATGGTTTCCGGCGGTCTGTCCAGCGCCTCCGGGTGCGCCAGCAGGCGTAGGAAATATTTTATCACAGATGCGTAATAAAAGCCATCGCAGATCCGTTCATCCAGATTGAATCGCAGATCCATATACTTCCGTTCCACGATTTGCCCGTCTTTGATCTCCTCCGCACGGCGCTTTCTGCCGAAGGCGCAAAAAGCAGGCACAGTGCCGAAGTCATAAAGATGGTGATATACCGGTCGGATGCCCAGGCTGCCCATAGAGGTAAAATAGATACTGCCGTGAAAGGGACTTAGTTCCAACAGGAATTTGGGTGCCATACCAAAATAGTCTAAAGACTTGATCAGCCACACTACGAATTTGAGAACCATTCGGGGAGTGGAAGTGAGGATACCCGCAGCATCGTCCACATTGGAGTTTTCCATTTCGTCCTTTGCGCTTATCACAGCGGCATTAAATTTCTCGTACACATCCCGTGCTGTATCACCGGGACAGAAATGGACCTTGATCACCGTATCCGGAGACTCCTTTGTCATTTCCTTCTTTACGGTCATGCACACCGCAATGTCTTCGCCCCGGGAATAGATTCGCTGACCTGCAACAAACCGATTGACAGCTGGATACTTGGCCACCGTTCGCACATAGGCTGCGATAATGGCATGGGTCATACCAAAATTGGGCATATCCTCCCGGCGCTTGGCGCGAACATACCGGTCAAGGTCGGTGATCTCCACAGATTCATCGAAAAGAAGGTTTGCACCACAGCGGTCCGGCATGATAAAGGGTGTGATCTGCTGGATCGCCGGAGAAGTGCGGACATAACGACCGTCGGGACGGTCTTTCCAGGTAGGATGATACTTGCCATCCGTATGTACTTTCAGAGCAAACAGCATAGTAAGGAAGCCTGCTATCAGCAGATAACGGGGCAGTAGGGTTGCAGCGCAGAGCGCCTGGGAAGAAAGCACCCAATGTATATATCCTGTTATTCCCAAAGCCAGCAAGTATAGCGGTAACAGTAACCACGGCTTGTGTTGTCCGGCGAGGATAGATGTGTAGCTGCCACAGAAAAAGAGGATGCCGATATAACTGAGTGCAAGCAGCAAGGGTCTGCCTACAAGTACACAGTACAACTGCCAAGCCGTGCAAATGCCCAGCATCCAAACCGGGACGGCAGTTCTGTACAGCATTTCCTCACCGTTCAAAAACGCCATTAGAACGAACAGAAAAACCGCTACCGAAGGCCATACGATCTGCCGCCAAATGCCAACTCCCTCCACTTGAGAGAAAATTGCGATTCTTGCAACAACGGATGCCAGCATCAGCAGACCCGTCAGCCACAGCGCAGGATGTTTCTTACTCACATAAAGGTGAATCCTCTTTTCCATAACGATCCCTCTATTTCTTTCTAAAATATCTATCTCTGTAAACAAATCCTTCCGCAATCAGACACACCGGAATTGCCGCAAAGAAATCCACCGCCGAATGCTGCTTGATAAACATAGTGGACAGGCAGATCATCGACACCGCAAAGACCACGAATCCCCGCCACAATGGATGCGCACTCTTTTCCTTTGTCCATACGGAGGCAATTCCTAATGAATAAGCCACATGCAGCGACGGACAAACGCCGGTATTGGTATCAAAAGCATACAAGAAGCTGACACACCGTGTTAGGAAATTGTCATTTACAAACTCAGCAGGCCGCAGATCCTGCCGTGTGGGGTAAAGGATATAACAGGTCATCGCAAGGATCTGTGTGATGATAATATAAGTCTGTAGCCGCTTAAAACTGTCCACATTGTAAAGCAGGAAATATCCCAGGGAGAAAACGATCAGCGCATACCAAAATACATAAGGGATCAAGAACCACTCACAGAATGGGATCACATCATCCAGCCACATATGAACCGGATGGCAAGCATCCGCCGGGATCAAATTCTCCGTAAGAAAATATAGGATAAAATACCCCACCCAACCCAGCAGTAGCTTCAGGTGGGCAAATTGGGGTTCGTTAATCTTGCGCAAGCGGAATGTACGGTAATCAATGACCGGCTTTTTCATAAGCACACTCCTTGGGACGATTGGTAGGATAGTTTTTCTTTGGGATATTCCGGTATGGCACAACCGTATGCTCCGGGAGCGCTTCCGCGATCGCCGTAATTTCATCCATCAGGTATGTACAAATCCGGCTGCGCTCGGCATCCATCGCTTCTTCCGCGTGGAAGCGTATCGGCTTACCCAGACATATCTTTTTCAGCTTCGGTGCAATGTACATTGGAACAAAACGAAGTTCTTTTCCGGTTTTCTTGTAATACAGCTTTGCGATGTCAATGAACTTATCCTGAAATTCATAGACGATATGGTTGTGCTTCACATCATGTTCTGGGAAAATCACAACGTTTTTTCCCTCCTGCAGCTTTTTCACCGTATTTTTGAAGGTAGAAATAATGCGGGTATCATGGTAAACACCGATCGTCCGGGCGTTGTTAAATACGCAGACAGACAGCGGTGCGATGATATAGGAAAGCAGCTTGTAGAAGGGGTGGGTCCACCTCGGCTTCTGGCTCCAAAAGTCCCGGAAGGCATATTCCGGCACATCCTTTAAATGCATCATTTCCCCGGCACACCAGATGTAAGGCTCGCCCGGCACATACAACTCGCCCACAATAGGGCCATTCATCTGGCAGTGGTTACCTACGATGATCACCGGCTCGTCGGGAAGGTTCTCGACACCTTCCACTTGTGTCTTAGGGTAAAATATCTTTACGCACCACTTTATGAATCTAAATAAGGCGGATGTTTTCTTTTCGCTCATCATAGTCCCTCCATTTTGTGCTTCCAAGGATACCGCGTGAACGTCAACTCAAAATCAACTATTCCTACATTTTTCAAAAATTGGCTGTTTGTTGATGTTGTGTTTACTTTTCCTTTGTATACTGTCCTTGTTCAAACCATTCCCACAGCAAAGGATTCCTCTATGCAAAATCTATTACTAATTATCAATCCTTGTGCCGGACAGAAAAAGGCGAAAAAGCTTCTGCTAGAGATTATCGACATATTAAACCGGGCAGGCTTTGAGGTGATCACCTACATTACCTCCGGCCCCGGTGATGCTGAGAATGCCTGCATCCGCTACGCAGATCAAGTAAGCCGTATTGTCTGTTGCGGCGGTGACGGCACTTTTAACGAAACTGTATCCGGTGTGCTGAAAAGCGGAAAAAACATTCCCATCGGATACATCCCAGCTGGCTCCACCAACGATTTTGCTTCCAGCCTGCACTTAAGCAATGATATTTTGCAAGCAACAAGGGATATCGTGGACGGTCAGCCCAAGCGCCTGGATATCGGGTCGTTCGGCAACAGGTACTTTTCCTATGTCGCATCCTTCGGTGCTTTTACCCGCACCAGCTACACCACACCGCAAAGCTTAAAAAATGCACTTGGCCATACCGCCTATGTATTAAACGGCATCCAAGAATTGTCGCAAATACGCTCCCATCCGTTGCGTTTCACTTTATCTGACGGTAGCATTATCGAGGGCAGATTCCTGTTCGGTGCGATCAGCAACTCTACCAGTTTGGGCGGTGTTCTTACCCTCACACCGGATCGAGTGGATATGGCAGACGGCAAACTGGAACTGCTGCTGATCCGTGCGCCCAAGGATCTGTTTGAACTGGGCGAATGTGTCCGTGCTCTTCAACAGAAGACCTATCACTGTGAAATGATCACCTTTCTCAGCACCGATTCTGTAAGTATCTGCGCTCCGAAAGACTTGTGTTGGACGATTGATGGCGAGCAAGAATCCGGCCACACGGAAACAAGCGTTTCCTGCCTACACCACGCAATCCAAGTAATTACAAAATGATTAATCCCCGGTACGATTTTCGCACCGGGGATTTTGCTGGTTTATAGGATAAAGCCATCTGTTACATAAAGGTATAGGACAGTAAATGGTATCACCAACAATTGGCTGTCAAAGCGATCCAGTATGCCACCATGTCCAGGGAATATCTTGCCAAAATCTTTTACACCGCAAATTCTCTTTACGCAGGACATACAAAGATCTCCAAACTGTCCTACAACAGATGCAAGAATACAGTATATTATCATTTGGGAATAATGGATTGACATTGGTACCCATACGCCAACTAACACAAACAGAACAACGGCAAAAATCAATCCGCCTACCGCACCTTCCACTGTTTTATTTGGACTTACCGTTGGAATCAATTTATGCTTTCCAAAAGCACGACCCACCAAGTAAGCAAAAACATCGGTTACCACACAAACTAAAATTGCCGCGGATAAATAATACAATCCATTTTTCATCAAGCGCAACTGCGGCCAAGCGCGGAACAATAATGTAACAACCAAACTCAGGCTGATTGCCTTCCATCCGGAATGTAACGACACTCTACTTTTATAAACCATCAAGAATCCAAACCCGATCATTGTAAAAGGCAGCATTATCCACAATATCAGGTCATAATGCGGAATTGGCAGCAAAAAAGTAACCGCCGTCAAAACCGCCGACGCAATCCGAAGCCATATGTGATCACAATAACCTGCAGCGCAAAGGATTTCCTGTGATGATAACGCTGCCATTGCAAGGCAAACGGTCATCATCACCGCTGGCAAATAAGAAAAATGTAATATTGCCAGCATGCATATTAAAATGCCGGCACCAGTTATGGTTCTTTTCAGCATAATTTTCCTCACTTTCCGGCTTCTTCGCTGTGTCTATATGTAAAGAGTGCGGCATTCCATTCTGCTCCCATAATCAAAATGAAAGATGTCATATATAGCCAAATCAACAAAACGATCACCGCACCCAATGCACCATAAATAACAGAATAGTTTGCAAAGTTCTCTACATATACAGAAAAGCCTATACTGACTGCAAGCCATGATATCATCGCCAAAAGCACACCGGGCATAATTGTTCTAACCCGGTTTTTTCTGTCCTGCGCCACCGCATACAACAAACCTACAACTGCAAACATAATGGCTGCCAACAGAGCAAAGCGAAGATACTGCCATAGGTTCAGCAGGAACGGCGGGATCTCCAATACCTGGTTAAATCCCAACCAAGCTATAGCCGTCGTTACAAACCGTCTTCCCAAAATGGCCAGCAAAAACAAGATAACGACAAACACCAAAAACACAACTGTAAACACAAGTTGCCGAATCGTGTAAAGCACAGGCTTTGCCGGTTTACCCAAGCCGTAGGCAAGCCGCACATCATCCATCAGCCCCTTGACCGCACGCATGGGAAACCATACCGTAAATACGAGGGAAAACCAGAGCAGGACTTCACTTGAGTTGTTGGTGATATGGTTTAGGTAAGATTCCAGAAGATAAACTACATCGTCTGGCATAATCGGCAGCAAGGCCGCAGTGATGGATACCACATTCAGATCCAGCAAGCCCACGAGGTTACTGATAAAAATCAGTAGTGGGAATAACGCAAACAGCATGTAATACGTCAGCGCTGCAGCACTTTTACCAACGTCGTGGGTTATGGCGTTTTGCACGCCGCTTTTTTTCACCATTTCAAACATGTGCCGACCATGCGCTATAACGAGTCACATTCAAAACAGTTTCGCCGTCGATCTGCAAGGACGTAGGCTGATCAAATTCCACGGAGATCTCATTGCCGGTATGTACTGCTACCATTTTGCTATGCTTTACATGCTCACCCTTGAAGATGCCGGGAAACACGCAGAGGGTGCGAAGTCTGCCTGCGCCGTGAAACAGCATAACAGACAGCTTGCCGGAATTTCGGTCCTGCCGGGGTGTGGGGATCATACCGCCACCGTAAAACTTGCCGTGCATTGTCGGCGCGATCCACACCTTTTTGTAAGCATATTCTTTTCCATCCACGGTTACTTTTGCATTTCTCGGCGCAAAGTAAAGCAGCAGCCCTTTGATTGCGATTCCGGTATAATTGACCTTCTTGCCGGGGATCTTCCGCAGCTCATCGCCTACCTGGCAGCAGTAACCGTCGATACCGAAGCCTACACCGTTGATAAATCGGTAGTGTTTTCCGTTTACCTCCACGGAAGGCAGATTCTTCAGATACTCGGTTATGGGACGAGGATTCTCTCCCATACCTATATCCTTTGCAAAGTCATTTCCCGTTCCGGTGGGAAAATACAGGATTTCCTGAGAGATTTCTAGGCCGTCCGTATCATTGACAAAGCGGTTGAGTGTTCCATCACCGCCTACGACTACTAGATAATCCTCCCTCTCCATGCCACCGATAAAAGCCTCGTAGTTGGTGATCCGGGTTATATCGTAATACTCCAGTTCCTCATCCAAAACGACCTGAAGCAGCTGCGCATCTGCTTGAGCCTGACCGTTACCGGCCAGAGGATTATAAACTACATATCCTTTTGCCATATAGCATCTCTCTTTTCTGTGTTAGTCATAATCAAGTGCCGAACCATCATGCCAATCATTTCTGTTTTGAGTTCTTTTATGTTCTCGCTGGGAAATACCTCCAGCACATCCAAGTACACATCGGCATGCTGAAACGGTGTTCTTTGGGAAATCTTTTCCGTTCCGGTGATACTAAGTACTACAATGGGTGCCTCCGCCTTTTGCGCAATCTTAAATACACCGTTGTGAAAGGGCAATAACCGACAGTTCTTGCTCCTCGTTCCCTCCGGATAAATACCGATGGAGACTTCCTGCTTTTTTAGCAGCTTTGCAGCCTTGTTGATGGTAACGATGGCTTTTCTGGGGTTTTCCCGATCAATGGGTAGAAAGCAGCACTTGCGGATGATCCGGCCGAAGAAAGGCACTTTGAAATTTTCAGGTTTGGAAACAAAGGCGATCTTCCACTTATTTAGCACGCACCAGGTAATAAGCGGGTCAAAATTGGAGCGGTGATTGCAGACAAACAGTACTTTTTCATTCTGGGGTATCTTCTCTGTGCCGCTGACATGAACACGAATCCGTAGAAGTTTTATAGCCACCGCTGTGGCGCTTTCCAAAAGAAACCGGTAAAAGGAACTGTTTTGCTCATATTCTTTTTGGGGATCGACCAGTAGGGCACAAACACCCAGAAACAGAAAATACAGAATCAGTACCGCTAACAAAGCGCCCAATATATACAAAATGATCATTGCGCACCTCCATTGACCCAATCATGCATCACGCGGCAGATACAATCTGCAGAATCCGTGTATCTGTGAGAAAGCAAAGCTGTCTCCATCTTCCCCCTGCGCTGTGGATCCTTCAGCAGTTCTACGCAAAGCTCTGTCAATTCCTCAACGCTCGGCGCAGTCACCGCTCCACCCATTTCGATAAAATGCCGCAGGTTATGGCTTTCACAACCGGCAACTGCATCGATCAGCACCATAGGCAGCGCTTTTGCCAATGCCTCCGAAGTGCTGAGCCCACCGGGTTTTGTCAAATACAGATCGGCGCTATCCATTAGCGCACTCATATCCTTCACAAAACCGTGAATGTGGATATTGGGATAACTACCATATTTCTGTTCCAGTTCCCGGCAAAGCTTTTGGTTGGTTCCGCAGACAACGGAAATCTCCCAGTTTGGCTCCAGCCGCCCACTCAAAGCTTCCGTCAGCTGCTTCATCGGTCCACAGCCCATAGAACCGCACATCAGTAAAAGATGGGTGTTGTTCGGTTTGATGTCAAAAGCCTCTTTGGCTTTTTCTTTATCCCCTCGGATGTAAAACTGCGATAGCACCGGCATTCCACTGGCGACTAACTTCCCTCCAGGAACACCGGCTGCTATGAATTCCTCAGCCAGAGTTGCGTCCGGAATGAAATAGACATCCAGCTCGCTGCTCGCCACGCCAGGGCTGCAGGTATAATCAGTTGCGATAAAGGCAGTTTTGATGGGCATGGGATACAATTCCAATGCCTTGCGAAGCAATAGCCCGGAAAAAACATGGGTGCAGATCACAACGCTGTAGCCACCGGTTACCAGGAAACTGTGGAGATCTTCCGCTCCGCCGGTCAGCAGTTTCACCACGGCAGCATCCTCATGCATCATTTTGGGGTGGTTTTCCGCATAGCCGTAACCAAAGCGAAACAGCTTTGGGATTCGGCGATACATAGTTGTATGCCCCCAAGACATGAAATGGGACAGTTTGTTGGAGGTGAATTGCAAAGCATCTGCTGACACACAAGTATCTCCGGCCGCTTCAAATGACTGCCGGATGGCTTCAGCGCAAGCATTGTGTCCACCGCCGGTATTGCAACTTAATATCAGAACACGCATATGGTTCCTTCTTTCTTTTCTTTACGGGTCTGCAGCTTTTTCTGTAGGCGAATGAGTCTGGGGCGGTTATACCTCTGGATTAGAATAAACGGCAGATTCAAAAGCACAATATGGATCGCTGTTACCGTTACACCGCCGACACCGGGACCGGGCCACATCCACAGGCAGCGCAAACCAGCAATACTCACCGTGATATGGACGACCTCTGCCACGCAGGTCTCCCGGATCATCACCGGTAATTTCTCACCATAGTCACCGGATAAGTTTTTAGCAGGCATTAAACCGGGTAGAATACGGCTCATATCCAGCACTTTCTTGTGCCATTTGCGGATACCCAGTTTTTCATAAACTGTTCCATTTCTCTCAACCGGGAAGCTGCGAAACAATCCTTTTTCCGGCTTGAACCATCGCTTGGGAACGATCCTGCCGGCAAAGAAACCAACCACCCCTGTCAGCGCCAAATAGAGAGCACATTTCAGCAGTTTCATCATTATCTCCCGTTATGATTTTGCATCATAGGATGTCTTCCCTTATCAAACCAAATAATCAGGCAGGTAACAATTGCGCCTAAAGTTTCCAGCAGCATATCCAGCATGCTGTCAATGAGACCAATATCGATATATCCGGGCAGCGCGACGCCATTGACTACCACGGATTGAATGTTTTCAATACTGCCGGTAACCCCCAGAGTGTTACCCAAAAGGTAGGAAGTCAGGCTATAAACGACGGTATCATCCTGCATGTCCATACCCAGGAATGTATCTGCGCCAAATTCGCAGAATTCCCACAGCACCGCAATTGCCATGGAGAAGCACAGCGCAAAAATTGTTCTTACAACGGGTAACTCTTTGTTTTTTGCCAGTAGATCAAAGAAGTACGCACCCAGGATTGCAAACATCACACCGCCGCTGATATGCAAAAGTTTATCCCATACCGGAACGGTATAGTAAAGCTTCCAGCAGTGACCCAGCATCGGTCCAATGGCATAGGCCAGAGCAAATATGTATACCGGCAGACAAATCCGGCAGTGGAACAGCTTTTCCAGCAGCATGGGAAGCAGCACGAGCAACAGTGTTCCAAATGCCAACGCCAAGCGGTCCGGTTCACCGCCAGCAAGCAGGGTTATGATGGTGAAAGCAGTAAAGATCTCGCACAACACTGTGCCTGCCAGTTTAATCCAGTTCTCAGTTTTGCGCATAGTCTTCTCTCCCATTCCGTAGCTTCCTGACATTTTCTCTTGTGTACAAAAAAGCAGACAACAGCGCCAGGGCGGTGCAGGCACCAATCAGAATACCGGAAATAACGCCGGGAATATCGAACCATAGCAAATGAATGGCCATCATGCTGTAAAGAGATACTGTGGTTGCTTTTCCGTGCCACACAGAGCCGTCTACCTTGCCAGTCTTGCGGATCACCAGCAGTCCCAAGATTCCGGCGGACACTTCTTTCACCACCATCACGCAAAGGGGCAGCAGCATCCAGCGATACCGGCTCACCAGGCAAAACAGCATTGCGATCTGAGTCAGTTTATCCGCTACAGGATCAAAGGCTTTGCCAAAGTCGCTTATCATATGGCATTTCCGGGCGATAATGCCGTCCACAACATCTGTAACACCGGACAGCACCAGTATGGCAGTCGTCCATAGGGGATCTTTCTTAACGATGTACAGCCACATGATCACCGGGATCAGCAACAGCCGAAACAGGGACAAAATATTGGGGATCGTCACGATCCTATGTTTGTACTTTTCTTCCATAATTTTCAGCCTCCAAGTCCATTCTATGAAGGTAGTATAAAAATGGAGTTGCAACTGAACATAAATCCAATGTCAATTATTGTTGAAAAAAGGGGTATCCGCTGTCGCGCAACGGATACCCCTTTGGTGTGATCTATTCTATTTTGTTCTCAGTGTCACTGTGAATCGGCAACCGCCTTCCGGACGGTTTTCTGCCGTGATCTGACCTTTTTCTATGGTCAAAATACGCTTGACTAAAGCGAGTCCCAGGCCGTTGCCTTCTTCCTTGTGGGAGCTGTCGGCTTGATAGAATTTATCAAAAATACGCTTTTGCGCCTCCTCTGACAAACCGGGGCCTTGATCCTCTATAGTAAATTGGATGCGTTTTGATTTCTTTGCAAGCCGCAATGTAACCGTGCTGCCGTGGGGACTGAATTTGACTGCATTGGAAATCAAATTGTCCCATACATGGCGTATCATCTGTTCGTTGCCCAGATATGCCACCCTGTCAAGCTCCACATCCAACTCGATGTCCTTTTTAGACCAGGCAGGCTCCAATGCCACCACAGACTGCCGGATCTGTTCGTCCAAACGGTACTCGGTCTGGTTCGTAGGGATCTGCTGGTTTTCCAGCTTACTGAGCAAAAGGATGCTTCCCACAAGGCTGGACAGCCGCTGGGTATTGAACAGGATCTTGTCTATGTATTCCCGCTGATTATCATCCAAATTGTCAGCATCCTGCAACAATGTGGAGTATCCCTCGATGGCATTGATGGGTGTTTTGAACTCGTGAGACACATTGGACACAAAATCGGTCTGGAGGATCTCTGTCGCGCTGAGCTCATGTGCCATCAGGTTGAAGCCGGTGTATATCTCCATGATCTCCTTGGATGTGGATTTTTCCTCCAAACGAACAGAGAAATCTCCCTCCGCCACCTTATCCATAGCACCCCGTAGTTTTTTAACGGGCTTAAAGAAAATCTTAGAAAGCAGACCTGTAACAAGTGCGCCGATCAGCAGACAGCTGCCAACCAGTTCCAGCTCCAACGGAACATCCCAACCAAAGGGAAGTACATTGTTGAATAGCTGGTCCAGGCCATAACCGATCAGCACACATACCAGCATTTCTAAGGTGACAAACAGTGTCAGTCTCGTCCGAAGGCTAAACCGATTTCGCTGTTCCTGCCGTACCTTTTCAAATCGCTCTCTGACATTCATAGCTTCACCACCTTATAGCCAATACCACGGATCGTGACGATCTTAAAGTCCTTGTTGTCCCGGAAGCGGTCACGAAGTCTGCCGATATGTACATCCACGGTGTGGGTATCGCTCTCGGAGTCATAGCCCCAGATCTCGTCCATCAGCTGTTGCCGGGTGAAAATCTTGCCGGGATAAGCCGCCATCTTATACAGCAGCATAAACTCCTTTTGGGGCAGCACCATGCTCTCGCCATCCACGATTACTGTAAGAGAATCGCATTCCAGGACAGTATCTCCGATGGTCTGCCGCCGGTCATTGATCATTTGCGCACGGCGCAGCAATGCCCGTACCCGCAGAACCATCTCGTTGACATTGATTGGCTTGACCATATAATCATCCACGCCGAAATGAAATCCCATACTCATATCATCAAAGGCATCCTTGGCGGTGATCATCAGCATCGGTGTGTTATTCCCGACCTCGCGAAGCTGCCGGACAAGCTCATAGCCGTCCATTACCGGCATCATAATGTCAGTGATGATCAAATCATAGAAACCTGTCTCCATGGCATCCAACGCTTCTTGACCGTTGGAAACACCGGTAACGGTATAACAGTGCCGCGTCAGCACATAGGTAAACAGCTGCCGCAGCTCCCGGTCATCTTCGGCAATCAGTATCTTCATCATAGCGGTAGCCTCCTGCTTTTTTCTACATAGTATCACGCAATTCTCAACTAAACTTCAACAAATCTTGAATTTTAGTTGAAGATAAGTTTCATCCCTATAAACAGCAAATGGGCGATCCACTGTGGACCGCCCATTGGTTATACTGTTTTAAGATAGGCTTTCAGCGCATCGAGATCGCCGTGGGGATATACCGAAATATCTGTGCCTGCCTTGTTGATCATACAATCGGTCAGCAGGAACACCTGCATTCCCAACTCCCGGGCGATCATATCTTCACCCACATCATTGCCTACCATCAGACATTCTTCCGCTTTGACATTCAGCCGCGTCAGCACATCCCGGTAGTAGTCCAGGTTGGACTTGCAGTACCGGGAATTTTCGTAAGTGGTGTACAGTTCAAAATCCTCCGGGATCAAGCCTGCCCACTGGATGCGCCACTGGGTCGCACGGGCCGGGAAGATAGGATTGGTAGCCAACGCAACCCCGTATCCCTGTTCCTTCAAGCTGTGTACGATCTCAGCAGCCGCAGGATGATAACCGCAAACCGCTTTGATCTTGTCAAATTCCTCTTCATAGAAATCGTCAAAGAAACGCTTATCCTGCACGATCCGATCACCATAGACGGTTACCGCATATTCCCAGAATGCCTCTTCGTTTGTCTTGCTGCCATCATTTTTCACCATGGCAGCAGTTCCACGCCAAATGGTATCAATCAGCTTCTTGGGGTCATAGCCCTGTGGTGCCAGCTTGGCAGCAATGCGGCCAAAGTAATCTTTAACAAATACATCCTGATTCATCGGCAGCAATGTGCCGTCCAGATCGAATAAAACTGTTGTAATAGACATCGTTTTCATCCTCACAGTGTATTGCGTTTATTATGCAAGAACTCCCAAATGCTCCAAAAGGATCTTCAATCCAAGGAGAACCAGAATAAAACCGCCGGCCATTTGCGCCTTCTTCTCAAACTTACTACCAAAAACATTGCCGATCTTCACACCAACAGCAGAAAAACCGCAGGTACAGATACCAATAAACAGTGCCGCCAGCCAAATGTTTACATTACCAGCCATAGCCAGTGAGATGCCGACCGCCAGAGCATCGATGGATGTAGCTACCGCCATAACGAACATGGTCTTTACAGACAGATCTGCGTCATGACCTTCACAGCAATCACATTCCTTAGCAAAGGCCTCTTTGAGCATATTGCCGCCGATAAAAGCCAGCAGGACGAATGCCACCCAGTGATCAACAGCCTGAATCGCTGCTGCAAACAGTGTGCCAAGGAAGAAACCAATGGTTGGCATCAAGGCCTGGAAGCCACCAAACCACAAGCCACAAGTCATGCTTGCTTTCAGAGTTGCCTTTTTCATCGCCAGACCTTTGCAGATGGAAACCGCAAAGGCATCCATACTGACGCCAACGGCCAAAAGGAGCAATTCACCAATACCCATAAAAAATAACCTCCGTACACAATCAGAAATTCTGACCAGCACAGAAGCTAAAAAATGAAGAGACTGAGCCGGTCTGCAAAAGTCTCGTCATTTCAGGCTGAACCGGGGTTTCCCCAGTATGTCGATCCAGCCCCGCCTTTCAGCGCCGACTACTCCCTCTTCGCGGCAAATAATAGCACATTATGTCATAGTTGTCAAGAAATTGCCAAGGGATGTCCTTGCATAATGAGGAAGCTGCGGACTTTCAGCAGAAGTGGCTATGCCATGCTATCGCTGCTTACAACGAAAATGTCGATGACCTTGAGGAAATCAAATACACCGATTATGTAGGACTGATGATGTCCTCCATTACCACCATTATCAATGCGATCACCTATGTGCTGGTTGCTTTTGTTGCTATCTCCTTGATCGTTTCTTCTATTATGATCGGCGTAATTACTCTGATCTCTGTCCAGGAGCGTACTAAGGAAATCGGCATCCTCCGCGCCATTGGTGCTTCCAAGCGGAATGTTTCCGGTATGTTCAATGCGGAAACTGTGTTTATAGGCTTCACCTCAGGTGCGCTGGGTGTTGTGATCACATACCTGCTGTGCATTCCGATCAACCTAATTCTGCACAGCTTGACCGGCATCAACAACCTAAATGCGATCCTGCCGTGGCCCATCGCACTGATCCTCATTGGCATCAGTATTCTGCTGACGCTCTTTGCGGGTATTATCCCCTCCAGAAGCGCCGCCATGAAAGATCCCGTTGTGGCGCTCAGAAGTGAGTAAACTCATTGAAGGCGTTATGCTGAATGGACTGGTAACAAAAAAGCCCAGAGGACGGTTAAATCCTCTGGGCGTTAGCATCAATATGTAATGTCTTTGATATAAATAAAAAATCCGAACGCACTTCCTATCGTGAAGTAGTTCGGATTTTTCATATATGGTGGAGACTGGGAGACTCGAACTCTCGACCTCTTGCGTGTGAAGCAAGCGCTCTAGCCAGCTGAGCTAAGCCTCCAGATGGTGACCCGTACGGGACTCGAACCCATGTTACAGCCGTGAAAGGGCCGTGTCTTAACCACTTGACCAACGGGCCAAATTAAGGCGCGACCCCCCGGACTGGATGGTCCGGAGGGGCACCATGGTAGCGGCACCTGGATTTGAACCGGGGACACTACGGGTATGAACCGTATGCTCTAGCCAACTGAGCTATGCCGCCATTTATACCCCCTCAACAGGGACAATCGATATTATATTAAAATCGCCCACGTTTGTCAACTGCTTTTTTTAAATTTTCTGTTTTTATTTTTTCACCCTTCCATGCGTTGACAAACGTCAGTTTCTGTTATAATGTATCATCATGAGTTACGTATTTTTTGATTTGGAATGGAATCAGGGTTATCCCCGCAGTGAGGCGGACAAGCTGGACGAAATCATCCAGCTGGGCGCCGTCCAACTGAAAGACTGGCAGGCAGAGGGCGAAGCGTTCTCTGCTTATGTTCGTCCGTCCATCCACCGCAAGCTACACCACCGGGTGCGCAAAATGCTCCCTCTGGATCAGAAGGAGCTCTTCCGGGCCGACCGGTTCCCCGAGGTAGTCACCCAGTTCTTTGACTGGTGCGGCGAGGACGCCACCTTCTTCACCTGGGGCCCCAGCGACGCCCGGGTGCTGGACATCAACCTGGCCTGGTACGGTCTGGAGGAGTATCTCTCTCTGGAGATTTACGACCTGCAGCGGGCCTTTGACCTGATGATTCTGGGCACCGACCAGCAGACCGCCCTGAAGGACGCGGTGGAGCATCTGGGCATTACCGCCGAGCGGGAATTCCACGACGCCTGCAACGACGCCTACTACACCGCCCTGATTGGTGCGGAAATGATTCGTCGGCTGGGTGAGCTGCCCTCGGAGCAGGAGCTGCTCCAGAAGGGCCGGGAGCTGTACCACCAGCGCCGGGAACATGCTGCCCGTCAGGCCGCCGAAACTCTGGAAACGGTGTTTCAGGAGGGTGAGACCCTCATGGAGAAGGACTGCGGTCTGTTTTCCTCCGAGGGGGACTGCCTCAAGAGCCGCCCTGCCCGGGTATTCCGTTGCCCCAAGTGCGAAAACTGGCTGTGCAACGGCAACTGGTATCAGCTTTCCCACAGCTACGTGGCCCGGTCCCGCTGTATGGACCACGGTCGGTTCTACACCATCCTGCGGCTGAATCCCGAGGGTAATTCCTGGCACGGCGTGGCCAAGGTGTATAACGACGACGAGGTCCCCTCCTCCCTGTTCAGCCTGTGCAAGCTGGGCGGCGAGGTCATCACCGTCCGCAAGCTCCCCCGCAAGCGACCCAAAAAGCGCAAGATGGCCAAGACCATCACCGTCAAACCCAAAGAATAAATTCCGGCGGCACGGAGCCTTTCCGTGCCGCTTTTTTCATACAAATTCCGCTTTTCACAGGAAAAGTTTTCTGCTATACTGAAGACAAATCAAGAAAAAGGAGTTGTGTCTTATGGATGCCAACAACTACCACCGCTATCGTGACGCCATCGACTACGCCAACGACCACGCCGACCGGGACGCTCTGCGCCGGATTCAGGCGGACATGATTGCCCGCTACGGTCTGGGTGACAAGGACGTGCAGTACCTCATCAGCCGGTTCCGCTATCACATCGACTAAAGGAGCGGTTGGTATGGCAACGTTGACCCTCACCCGCAGGAGAAACATGATCAACGGCATTGCCGTGAAGGTTGACGTGATTGTGGACGGCAGCAAGGTGGGCACCCTCACCAACGGCGGCCGTTTGGAGGTCACCCTTCCCGACATCCGGGATCACGTACTGCGCCTGCAGCCCAAGCCCGGTGTGAGCAAGGCCGAAGGCCCCTACAACATCCCTCAGGGCTACGACGCTGTGGGCGAGGTTTTCCTCCCCATCTCCGCCTTCGCACCCAAGTGGAAGTGCAATTTAAACGTCTCCCCCTCCACCGCCCAGGCAGTGCTGTACAAAAACGCCGCCGAGGAGCTGACTCAGGCCTTTGCCGTGTCCTGGCTGAAAAACGGCTACGGCCCCGGCGGATTGGTGCTTGAGCAGATGGCACAGCAGGGCTATCACATTGTCCGGGTGGATTTTGAGGTCCAGCTGGATCGGCTCCACACGGTAGTCCACACCTCCTCCGGCCTGAAGGCTCCCATGGATGAGCTGTATGCCGACATGGTGGGGGATGCCGAGCCCTTCACCCTCCCCAACGCCTCCGACCGCCTGCGCATTCAGCGCTCGGTTTTGCAGCAGCTGGGCCAGGAGCTGCCCTCCCTGCGCATCACCGGCAACAGTATTTTCCTTTAAACGCAAGATGAAAGCGCCGGAGACATCCGTCTCCGGCGCTTTTTGCGCATATATCAGACCTTCAGGCCCACTTCCCGCATCCGGGCAACCAGGTTGCGGTAGGCGCCGTCCTCCATGGGAGTCAGGGGCAGCCGGGCATAAGGGGAGCACAGACCCATGGCAGCCAGAGCGGCCTTGATGGGAATGGGGTTGACGTCGCTGAACAGGGCGTCGATGAGGGGCTTGTAGTACATCTGCAGCTCTGCCGCGCCGGCCACATCCCCCTGGAACCACAGGTTGCAAATCTGCCGGGTCTCGGCAGGCAGCAGGTTGGACAGCACGGAAATACAGCCGCTGCCGCCCATGGCCAGCAGGGGGACAATCTGGTCGTCGTTACCGGAGTAGAGGTCGATCTTATCCCGGCACCGGGCCATAGTGTCCACCACGGAGCTGATGTTGCCGTTGGCTTCCTTGATGCCCACAATGCGGGGATGCTCCGCCAGCGCCTCGTAAGTAGCAGGCAGGATGTTCACGCCGGTCCGGCTGGGCACGTTGTAGACAATCATGGGCAGCTCGGTGGCGTCGGCAATCTTGGTGAAGCTGGCCACCAAACCCCGCTGGGCGCACTTATTATAATAAGGTGTCACGCACATAATGGCATCGGCGCCCACGTCCCGAGCTCGGATGCTCATCTCCACGGCGTGGTCGGTATAGTTGGAGCCGGTGCCGGCAATGACGGGGGTGCGTCCCTTCACCAGGTTGACCACAAAGCGGACGATGTCAATGTGCTCATCATCCCCCAGAGTGGGCGCTTCGCCGGTGGTGGCGCACACCACAAGGGCGTCGATTTCCGCCTCCACCTGCCGCTGGACCAGCCGTTCAATGGCAGCATAGTCGATTTTTCCATCGGGGGTCATGGGGGTGACCAGGGCAGTACCGATGCCCTT
>RHMF01000480.1_pt1 | contig 18115 bp, 7 predicted proteins | sample 5365151 | NCBI WGS metagenome assembly RHMF01 (sample SAMN10266501, study PRJNA497801) | feces metagenome | isolation source: feces | host: Bos taurus | place: China: Prairie of Fairy Mountain | collected 2017-08-14 | reverse complement strand
GTATAAAAAATTACAGACAAAGATACATGTGCCTTTGTCTGTAATTTAAAATTTAACTAATTTTGTAACGCTTATTTAGGACTAGTCATTTGTACAAAAACAAAAAGGAGAGCGATTTGCCCTCCTTTTTGTGATTATTCTTTAATAATTTTTATTGTTTGTGTAGAATGTCCGTCAAATACTTTCAGGTAATAAACTCCGCTTGATAATGTATTCAGATTGATTTCTATTCTCTCTGAGTTGATTTCTATTTCTTTTAGTATTCGTCCTTGTAAATCGCTTAACATTGCTTTTGCTCCTTTTTCAAAGCCTTTTGTTTCCAGATACACTTTTTCTTTTGCAGGGTTTGGATATAGATTAACCTCTATTGTGTTTTCTACATCTGACAATGAACTTTCATCGGTTGTAAAGCTCAATTCTTCTCCTTGTATTAAAGCGTTTTCGGTTGTAATGAATGCTTTGAAAGCGTAGGTTGTTTGTGGCAATAAATCAGAAAGTATTGTTGAAATTTCTGTTTGTCCTTCTACTATTATTGAATCCCAAATTGCGTTTGCTGCTTCTTTGTAGTAGAATCCTTTTGTTAGTATTTCAACATTTCCTTCTGTTATTTCTGCATTTAAGACTGCTGTGGTTTGTGTGATTGCTGTTGCTGGTAGGGTTGTAACTGTTGGTGCAATAATTGTATCGTTTGTTGTAAAGTTTGCACTTACCCATTCTGATACTCCTACTCCACAGTTTGCTCTTACTAAGAAGTCATATTCTGTTGTTGGCAATAGGTTTGTTAGTGTGTATGATGGTGTTGTTACATCTATTACTTCACCTTGGTTTAGTTTTACTTGCCATGCTGTTTCGTTTCCTTGTGGTGTCCAAGTAACAAGAGCTGAGTTTGATGTAATTTGTGATACCTCTACGTTAGTTGGTGCAAGACATTCTTCTTCTATTATGCCTCCAAGTGTTGTGATTGAGATATTGTCTATTATTGCTCCTGGTTGTGTGCCTGACATATTGTTATTTCTCCATAGGAATACAAGTTTTCTTTGTTCGTTAATTGGAGTTGGTATTGTGATATTGATTGTTTGTGTACCTTCTAATAGACATATTGCATTGGTTCCAAGGTGTTGTAGGATTACGTCTTGTGCATAGTCTGCCATTGCGTAAGAGTATTCTCCACTTAAATCGTATGCTGTGGTTGGTTCTAAGGTTTGAGTTGCTGGCAATAGGAATACTTTTAGGTAATCGTAGAATATGTTTGATGTTATTTCTCCTCCTATTGTTAGGTCAAACGAAATGGTTATGTATTCTGAGTTAGAGAATTGGAATAGTTTTTCTGCTATTACTACACTATTTGCATTTGCTGCATAATGTGCTGATTCTTCGTCATCTGAAATGAATAGAGAATTAGAGGTTCCTGATGTTGGGAATCCAACCACCCATTGGTTTACACATGAGCCATTTCTTAATAGCCAACCATTGTTTCCTGGTGTTTCAAAGTTACATGTATATGGTATTGTATCTGCATCTTGTAAGGTTGAGAAAGATAGTGTTGGTGTTGGCAATGAATAGAAGTCTTCTTCACATACGCTTTGTACACTCACTTGATAGTTTTCAAATGAATTTAGTCCTAAGGTGTATGTTGTGTTTGATGTTATTTGTGTTAGAGTGTCTGAGCTGCCTGCTACAACATAATTTATTTTATAGTTGTCGGCTGTGCCTTCCCATGATAGTGTAGCTGTGTTTTCTGTTATGTTAGAAACTGTAAGATTGGTTGGTGGGTTACATATAATTTCTTCTATTACTACGTTATCTATTGCTGGTGGCACTTGTGATTGTGTTGAGTAGCTTGCTATGTATCCCCAAGAATAGAATACTATTTTCTTTATTCCTTCTAAGTTTGATGGTAGTTCTATGTCTGTTCTTGTCCATTGGTTTACTCCTACATAGTTTGCTATGGCTTGGTCCATATTGTAGTATTCTGCAATTATTACATCGTTTTCATCTTTTACAAAAACGTGTAATCCTGCATCCATATAGTCATATCCTGATACTTTGTAATCGAAGCTTAATGTATAGTTTCCTCCTGCTCCAAAGTCAAATTCTCTATATAGGGCTGTGTAGGTGTAATTCCAACCTCCTGGCATTGTAACGCTATAATCTGTTCCATTTGAAGATATGTATGCTGACATATTGTCTTCTTCACCTGAGAAGGTTGCTGATCCTATTGTCCAATTGATGTTTGTATTTGATACTGCTTCCCATTTTTGATTGTCATATACATCAGCAAATGTTGTTTCAAATGGTAGTGGGGTTGGTTGTACTGGTGTTGAGAATGTTATTATTTCACTCCATGAAGAATATTCTCCTTCTGAGCACACACTTCTTACGGCTACACTATAAGTCATTCCATCTAATAAATCGTTTAGGTATGTTCCTTGATAGTTTATTGTTTGGGTTTGTGCAGTTGCAAAATCTATTGTGTTGCCTTGTTGTAATGCGTATTCCCATTGTTGTGATTGTCCAAAGTCTAAGAATGTAAGTTCTGCACTATTCGCTGTTATGTTAGCAACATGAACCATTGTTGGTGTTTGACATGGTTGCCATTGTGATATTTCTATGTTATCTACTAACATTCTTGATGTTGAGCCTTCTCCATAGAATGCAAATCTTACTGCTCCTGTTAATGGTTGGTCATTTTCATCTGCTAATTTGAAATTAACTCTTGATGCTTCTGGTGAAAAAGCTGAAAGGTTATAATCGTAGTTTGATGTCTCTCCGCTTCCAAAAATTAAGGCGTTTGCTGTGTTCCAAGTAAGTCCGTCATCTGTTGAAACTAAGATTGCAAACATATCTCCATTTGGCATAGGTGCTACTCCTGTGCCATTAAGTGATGTACGGAAAATATCTGCTGATAATTGATAAGTTGTATCTCCATTTCCTAAGTCAAAACTTGGAGAGATTATCCAATATTTTGCATATTCGTATGATAGGTCTGCATATATTCTTTCGCCTCCTACATATATGTTGTATTTCCAGCCGTTTTCATTTTGTAATAAATCATTTGCATGAGTAATTGTATCTGACATTTCTCCTAACATTTGATACCAACATTCGTCTATTCCTGTGGTGAATTGTTCTTGCCAAGGAAGTTGAGAGATTGTTCCACAAGGGGTTGTTATTTCTTCTTGAACATAACTTGTTAATTCTCCGTTTGAACAAACAACTGCTACTCTTACTTGATAGTCTGTTTGATAATTCAAGCTATCTATAAGATAATAATTAGTATCTGTTATTGCTGCAATTGTCCACTCTGTTTCTGATTGTGTTTTGTATTCTATTTGATATTGAACGTTTTCTGTGTTATGATCATTGAAAGATACTGCTATGGTAGCTGTATTGCTTTCTATGTTAGTTAAAGTCAATTCTTCTACTCCTCCACAAGTTAATGGCACTACGGAAATATTGTCTATTGCTATTGGTGGGTTAGTTCCTCCGCTTGCATTGTTTTTCCAAGCAAATACTATTTTATAAATACCATTTGCATATCTATGGTCTAAGTTTATATTTTCTGTTTGCCATTGTGTTTGTTGATTTAATTTTCCTGTAAGGCTATAACTTTCACTTGGAAGGGTTGTGCTTAATTCATAATCCCAAGGTAAGATATAAATCTTAGCATAGTCCACTGTTGTTTCTCCTGCTGCTTTCCAATCAAAAGATAAATTGAATGCTGGGTATTCTCCAAAGGATAGGTTTAATGTTGCGTAGGCTGTAGTTGTCATAGATGTGTTATAGGTATAGTTATTTCCATTTCCTATATACATTGCATTTCCTCCTGATGAATTATAATCTACTGCTGAGCCTACAACCCAACTATTAGTTGTATTGCTACTAAAAAAATTCCAACCATTAAAGTCTATTGAAGTGAAATCTTGGAAATATGGTAAATTTTGTGCTAATGGAATCTCTACTGTTGTTATTTCAGAATACATTCCTTCTGCACAATTTGATTTAACTGATAGATAATAAATTCCATTTGTAAGATTGTTTATTATTATCGGCAAAGTATCGGTTGGATTAACTAAAACTTGTGTAGCTTGTGATGGATTAAAATTTTGAATAGAGTCTGCTTGTCCATAAGCTATTACCCAACCATATTCATTTGAGTTAGATGTATCAAATTCAACACTCATACTTGAAGATGAGAGTGCATTAGCCATTACTCCATAAACATCTGGACACAATGGGTGATTATCAATAGTTAATTCATCTAAATAGAAAGCACTTGTTCTCTCATTAACCACAAGAGCAATTCTCGCTAAGCCCCCTATATTTGATAAATCAACTTCCATTTTTTTAAATTCAACTGAATTTTGTGTATAAAAAACAGTATCTAATATTTGGAATAAAGAAGTATCACTCATTGATGTCATATCTTCTTCATTAGCATCGTAATAATAGATTTTAAAATGAGGCATAGTGTTATTTGAAGATGATTTTCTAATTTTAAAGGTCATTCTTTGACTTCCATTAAAATCAATTACTGGTGTTATTAACCAATCGTTATATGTTCCAGAAGTTGAAAATCCTTCAAAATATATAGAGCCATTTCCATCTGTTGAATAATCACTTGATTGTTCCCAACCGTAATTAGATGAAGCTCCATTTACAATTTCCCAACATTTAGGTGCATACGCATTTCCAATATGTCCTGATTCTAATACAAAATCTCCTCCAAAATCTTCTGCCCAAGGTAAATTATATATAATTCCACAAGGTGTTGTAAAATTATATATAGCTGAATAATCAGAGAAAGTTGTTTCACTACAAAATACTTTCACTCTTACTGAATATGTAGATGAAGGCTCTAAGTTTTCTAATATTATACTATCTGCTGTTGTTTGAACACTTACCCAATCATCAGCATTAGATAATTTGTATTCTACAAAATAAGTTATTTCTTCATCTGTATTTTCATCTACAAAGTGAAGTGTTGCACTTATGTTTTCTCCATCGTTTATTTCTGAATAGATTTCAGTTACTCTTCCACAACTAACTGCTTGAAGAGAAATATTATCTACCGCGATAGGTGGTTCATGTTCTACGCTATTATCATTTCTCCAACAAAAAACCAAATTATATACTTCATTAGCGTATTCTCTTGAAAGAATAACTTCTTGTCTTCTCCAATCGTTAGAAGCGCTTAATTTATCTGTGATTTCTCCCAAAACAGGAGTCATATTGTTGTTTAATTGTGTAGTAGTAGGTAATAAGAATACTTGCAAATAGTCTGAATTTCCTTCTGCAACTCCTTTCCAATCAAATGTTAATTTAAATTCTGGTGCATCGTTAAATTGAATATATCTTGAAAAATAAACTATTGAATAAGTATTTCCATCATAACTATTTGACACTCCATTATCATCGCTAATATACATTGAACCACTAACTCCTCCTATATCTCCTAAACTTGAATTTACTGCATTACCCCAATGCCATTGATTTGTTTGTGTTCCATTAAGTATTGTCCATAATTGAGATTCTGCTTGTATATCAAAATTACATACAAAAGGTAATTCAGATATTAATTCTTCGTTTGGTCGTGTTGTAAAAGATGTTGTAAAAGCAATACTTTCTTCACCTGAACAAACACTCCATATTTTCATATCATAGATTGAAATCGGGTCTAATTGCGATAAGGTAATAGAGTTTGTGTTTACAAAGGTAGTATCCCATAACACTTCTGAGGATTTCTTATAAGCAACTGCATATTGCTCTACTCCCTCTACCGCATTCCAAGCAAGTGTTGCATATTGAGAGGAGATTTGTTGCGATAAAATCTCTGTTGGAGGATAACAAGAAGCAGAGAATGGATTGATTTCAAACTTGACATTTGGTCTATTATTCAAAGTCATTCTCATCGCACTATTTACTTCCTGAGGATTATTTATAGATATTTCTTGATTTCCTCTATAACAAGTTATTGTTTTGCTACCAACAGAAGAACAAACTGTGAAATAATTAGGTTCAGTTGTCATTGCTCCTGTATTATTCATATAAGCAACAACAAGATTATTTTCTCCACTATAATCAAAAGGAGTTGTAAAGTTAATTGTAACCCAACCTTGTGTGAATGTTACATTTCCTGAATAAACTTGAGTAAGACTGTCTGCTGAAACAAAATCCTCTGGATTTGCAAACACATCTCTATTTACTTCTCCTAAATAGATTTGAGAAGAAATAGTAACCGGTACTTCTGAATTAAACTTATAACTTATAGAAGAAATTTCTCCTGCCATTAATTCCTCTGAGGAAAAAATAGATTGAGAATAGCTATAGTTATAAAAAACATTTACGGGAACAACATCTTCCCCCATACAATTATTACCTATTGTAACAACTGTTTGTGCATTTAATTGAGACATTAGTGTAGAAAAAAACACTAAACTCAATAGAAATCTAAATACTTTCTTCATATTTTAACATTTAAATTATTTCTAAATAAAAAAACAAGTAACAAAAAAAATCGTTACTTGTTAAATCTCTATTTTAAGAACAACTATCTAACCTTAATTGTTTGCCCTGCTGTAATTCTTGTTCCTTTTATATTATTCAATTGGGCTAATTTCTTAACTGTTGTACCATGCCTTTTTGCAATTGCCCCCAATGTATCTCCTCTTCTAACTTTATAATATTTACCTCCTTTTGAAGATTTTGAATCGGAAGAGTTTTTTGCCAAACTATTTCTTTGTGAAGAAGGAGTTTTAATTGTTTTAAAGCAATCCTTTGTAAGCATCAATGTGTCGCTTATCAAAGAAAATGTTTTGAAATCTATAACCTTTTCTGGATTGATTGCTGCTCCAAGATAACGTATTTCCAAATGTAAGTGTGGTCCTGTCGAACGTCCTGTACTTCCTCCAAGGCCTAATATCTCACCTGCTTTAACTTCTTGATTAAGTTTTACATTTATTTTTGATAAGTGAGCATAGTATGTTTCCAATCCATTATCATGACGTATTACAACAAGATTACCATATGCTCCTGAACGTTTTGCAATTCTAACCTTACCATCAAACATCACTTTTATTGGATCTCCTGTTCTCAATCCTAAATCTACTCCATAATGCCAACGACGACGTCTTGGACCGAAACGAGAAGTAACCTTTTTTTCAATAGGACAAGCATAATATTGTTTATTTTCTTCATTCACCAACTCAATAGGAATAGGGTCGGTAATTGAAGAATAGTCAAATCTATTAGTGTAGTGAATAGAGCGAGTATCAAAAGATGCATACAAAATATCATCTTCACTTTCCGCTGCTATATCATCTATCATTCCATTATTCACAAATTGAATAAAGGAATTATTAAACTTATTTGTATCTTTAATTATGCCTATGGTGTATTCAGAACTCTCTATTGCAACATTAGTTCTATTTCTCATCATTCCACGTTCATGAATTTGAGAAATTCCCATCATAGGAAACAATATCAAAGATAAAGAAACTATCTTAAATACTCTTTTTCTAAACATAAAAAAACTCTATTTCAGTTTGCAAAAGTACACAATAATTTTTTATCTTGCAAAAAATCAAAGAATTTATTGAACAAAAATCATTAAAATGGGTTATGTCCCTTATCTAAAAGGTTATTTATTGTTTTAACCGGCGTAAAAGTTTCCAAAGGCACTTGAACAAAAATACTTATCCAATTAGCCATTGACCCATTCCATAGACCAGGTAATTCTTGTACTTTAATTTTATGTGCTTGTTGCGATTTTTCTGTAATAAAACCCGTATTATAATCAACAAAATCAGTCAATTCAAACTTTTCTCCTTTAAAATTCTTAACCAAGCAAACTAAACCAACAGGATTAAAGTGTGTTGAATTATTAAAAATCTCCTTTTGATTTTCATCTCTCATATCAACTTGTGCAGACTCCACAATTTGCAAAGAAAGTTCTCCATTTTCTCTTCTAATCCAAAAAGGTCCTCCACCTGGTTGCCCTTCATTTTTAACCATTCCACAAACCCTTATAGGTTTATTAAGAACGCTTAACAAATAATCACGATAATCTTCAACATCTTTAAATGAAGATAAATCTTTCAATTCTAAAAAAAGATTATTTTTACAAAACCCCTTAATTTCTTCAAACAACGATTTTTCAAAGTTTTGTTTAGAAAGAATATTTAGATAAGAATCAATCTTTTTCTTTACACTTACCAAAATCCCAGCTAAGACTTTCTTATATTTATATGTAATATCTTTATACTTATCGTGAATTACATTATCTATATTCTTAATAAAAATAATATCAGCATTTATTTCATTAAGATTTTCTATCAATGCTCCATGCCCTGCTGGTCTAAAAACAATATTTCCTTCATTATCCCTAACCAAACTATTATCTAAATACACAGCAACAGTATCAGTTGAAGATTTTTGTTCAGAAAACTCTATTTCGTATGTACAAGCAAATCTTTCTTCATATTTTGCCTTTACTTTTTTAAGCAATTCAGAAAATTTTTCTTGATGATTTCCCGAAATAGTAAAATGTAATCTTACTTCTTTCTTATCATTCAAACAATATTTAGCAGCCTCTACCAAATGCTCTTCAAAAGAAGTACGCACCTCATCGTCATACTTATGAAAAACAATAGTTGCCTTAGGGCTTTGACCATAAGAAAGTCCACTATCTTCAAGAATAAGTTCTACAACTTTCAAATAATCATTCTCTTTCAAAGCATTTTCAATTCCCAACGGCAAAAGAGATTCATAAAAAGCAAATTGCTTAATATTATCTATAACCTCTTTCACCGCAGGAAAATCTTCCAATGAATTTTTAGAAGAATCAAAAGAGGATTTAAAATCATATAAATCTTTAAACATTCTTGTAGCAGCACCAGAAGCAGGCACAAACTTAACAATGCTTGCATTAGCGGCATAATCCTCAAAGGCATTTACATAATCTATTGCATTGCTTTCTTCAATCTGCAAAATTCCATCGCCAATAACGGCAGGCTTTTCAAGATTTACAAAAGGAAATCCTTTTTTAAAGTTTTCCAACTGCTTTTCTATTTGAGCAAGACTTAAATTATGCCCTTGAATTTGTTCTAAATCCTTTTTTGAAAATTCCATTCTTTATTCTACTGTTACTGATTTTGCTAAATTTCTTGGTTGGTCAACGTTTCTGCCTTTTGCAACAGCAACATAATAAGACAACAATTGCAACGGAATAATTGTTAACAAAGGAGAAAGACTTTCTTCTATTTCTGGTATCTCAATACAATAGTCCGACAATGCTTTAATTGCAACATCTCCTTTTGTAACAACAGAAATCACTCTTCCTTTACGAGCTTTTACTTCTTGAACATTACTTAAAATCTTATCATAATGACCAAACTTAGGTGCAATCACAACTACCGGCATTTCTTCATCAATTAAGGCAATTGGGCCATGCTTCATTTCTGCCGCAGGATAGCCTTCTGCATGTATATAAGAAATTTCTTTTAGCTTTAACGCACCTTCCAATGCCACAGGATAGTTATATCCACGTCCAAGATAGATAAAATTCTTTGCATAAGTAAATACCTTTGATATATCCTCTATTTCCTTATGTGATTTCAAGATTTCCTCAACCTTTGGAATAACTTGTAAAATTTCTGCAACTATTCTCTTATATTCTCCTTGCTCTATTGTTTTTAATTCCTTAGCAACCGATAGTGCAATCATAGTTAAAACCATTACTTGTGTAGTAAATGCTTTTGTTGAAGCTACTCCTATCTCTGGACCTGCATGAGTATAAGTTCCTGTATAGGTTGCACGTGCTATACTACTACCTACAACATTGCAAACACCATAAACAAATGCTCCCTTTTCTTTTGCCAATTCTATTGCGGCTAATGTATCGGCAGTTTCGCCCGATTGCGAGATAGCAATCATAACATCATCAGATAAAATCACAGGTTGTCTATATCTAAACTCTGAGGCAACTTCAACTTCCACCGGTATCTTGCAATAATACTCAAATAAATATTTTGCAATCAAACCTGCATGCCAAGATGTTCCACAAGCAGAAATCAAAATTCTTCTTGCATTTTTGAATTTATCTATATTGTCAATTATTCCACTTAACTTGATTTCAAAATCCTCTTTTTGCAATCTACCATTTACACAAAGATTTAAGGCTTTTGGTTGTTCCATTATTTCTTTTATCATAAAATATGGATAACCTCCCTTTTCAATTTCGCTCAAATCCATATTTATTTGAACAATATTAGGAGTTACTCTCACATTTGAAAGATTTACAACTATTAAATCTTTGCCTTTTTCAATTTTTGCTATTTGTTCATCTTCCACATATATAACGTCCTTTGTATATTCAATGATTGGAGAAGCATCTGAACCTAAAAAATATTCTTCTTCACCAACTCCTATCACCAAAGGACTACCTTTTCGTGCAGTAACCAACAAATTAGGATTATTTCTTTCAATAATTCCAATTGCGTATGCTCCTACAACTTGCGATAAGGCTTGTTGTACTGCTTCAAATAAAGACAGGTTATTTTCTTTCTTTACATACTCTATCAATTGTACTAATACCTCTGTATCAGTTTCGCTTTTGAAAGTATAACCCCTTGCAATCAAAAGTTCTTTTAAAGATTGGTAATTTTCTATAATACCATTATGAATTAAAGCCAAAGTTTCGCTTTGAGAATAATGTGGATGAGCATTAACATCAGAAGGTTCGCCGTGAGTAGCCCAACGAGTGTGTGCTATTCCAACAGAACCTGATATGTCTTTTCCTTGACAATATTTTTCTAAATTTTCTACTTTACCCTTTGTTTTAAAGACATTTAGCTCTCCTGCATCATTTAACAACGCCACTCCTGCACTATCATATCCTCTATACTCTAAACGATGCAATCCTTTTATTAGAATTGGATACGCTTCTCGCGTTCCAATATAACCAACTATACCACACATAATTTTATTATTTTATTAATTTTTGCAAATGTACATAAAAAGATTATTTTTGCAAACTTAAAATCAAAAAAACATAAAGAAATATGAAAATAGCAGTACCAACAAGAGAAAACTTTGTAGATGACCACTTTGGACATTGTGCTTATTACACTATCTTTGAGATAGAAAACAACGAAATAATAAATCGTTCTACTCTTCCTGCACCACAGGGTTGTGGATGTAAATCTGGCGTTGCTGCAATCTTGCAAGCAGAAGGTGTTTGCTTGATGTTAGCAGGCAACATGGGAGAAGGAGCGAAGAATGTTTTGGAATATCACGAAATAAAAGTAATTAGAGGTTGTTCAGGCTTAGTTGAAGATGTTGTAAAAGCCTATATAAACGGACAAATCTCCGATTCTGGGCTTTCTTGTTCTCATCACGAATGCCACAACTAAAACCCCTAAAAAAAAAATCAAAGAAAAAAAATTTTTTTTCTTTGATTTTTTTTAATTTTTCTTTGATTTTTTTTTGTTTTTCTTTGATTTAATAAATCACGTTAATTGTTCCCATTATTCTTTCTTTTTTATCAGGCGTATAAACGCTATGATACACTATTATGTATGTATACGCTCCCATTTGAACATAATCTCCATTGTATTTTCCGTCCCAAGTTTCAGAGAAATCTTTTGCCGAGAAAACCAAAGTGCCATTTCTATTAAAGACATGCAATTCATCTAAGATTACTGTTTCATTTTCAGGATAAGCTCTCCACCAATAATTTGTTTTATCTTGTGGTGTGAATGCATTAGGTACAAAAACAAGCATATCTCCATAGAGTTCAAGATTCAAAACCACTACACTATCGCAACCATACTGCGAATTAAGATTTTGAACATATACTCCTCTTTCACTTTCATAAAAATTAAATCTATCGTATGTTTCTCCTGCTCTCATCAATTCGTTAATTGTATCAGAATAATTAGGAGCTACGTAAAGATTCAAATTTACTATACTATCACAACCATCAAATGTATTTAGATTTAAAGTATAAAATCCTGTTTGTCTTTCATTAAATCCATTTTCAGAATAAGTTTCTCCATCACAAATAACAGCCTCTATTGTATTGTTATAATATACTTCCGTAAGCACGAGAGTTATTGTACTATCACAGCCCTTTGAACTTGTGAAACTAACAGTGTAGGTTCCTGCTTGCGATTGAGTGAAATTTTCGTCAGTATATGTATCTCCTAAGCAAAACCTTCTATAAATAGTATCGTGATAATGAGGATTTACCCTTAGATGTAATTCCACAATACTATCACAACCATAAATAGTTGTTAGTTCTTTTATATATGTTCCTTGTTCAGAGAGCATTTCATCATGAAAGAAAAATTCTTCTCCTTGACATATTTCTTCTTCTCTTACTATGTGATAGCTATCTCTTGTAGTTAGATTCAAAACTATCACACTATCGCAACCCATTACAGAAGAAAGAACTTGCGTGTAAACACCTGCCAAAGTTTCATTAAATCCGTGTTGATTATAAACCTCTCCTTCACAAATATTTCCATAAATTGTATCACAATATGTTGGATTAACCGTCAGCATTACTGTTTTTGCGCTATCACAACCCTTATAAGTAGGAATAACATCACGATATGTTCCACTCTCCCATGCTACAAGATTGTCATATCCTTCTAATCTAAACGTATCCCCTTGACATATATTTGCTTCTACGAGTTTATCCCAAGTTTGATTAACAGTTAGACTAAGTACATAAAGACTATCGCAACCATGACAAGAGGAATAGCTATTCATCAAATAAGTTCCAGGAGCAGTTAGCCAAAATCCGTGTTCAATATAAACCTCTCCTTCACATATTTCTTCATTCAAAGGGAAAATATATGTAGGGTAAACAGTAAGATTAAGAGTTACTATACTATCACAGCCCCAATACGATTCTAAGTATTGAGTATATAATCCTGTTGTATCAGCATTAAATCCATTTTGCGTGTAAGGAATATTGTCGCAAGTCTCTGCATAAATCGTATCATTGTAATTAGGGTGAATAGTAAGATTTAAAACCACCACACTATCACAACCCCACCACGATTGAAGACTATCTACATATATTCCTGTGGCATTTTCATTAAAATTATTCAAATTATAAATCTCTCCCTCACAAATATGAGCATAAATAGTATCAAGAAAATCAATTGTACGAAGATTTAAATGCACAATGCTATCACAACCTTTAATAGATTGTAGATTTAAAGTATAATCTCCTGCCTCTGAAACATTAAATCCATTAAGTGTGTAGGTTGAACCTTTACATATTGAATCTATTATTAATGTATCGTATATTGGATTAACGATTAAATTAACTGAAAACAAACTATCGCATCCTTTTATGCTTTGAAGTCTTTGCGTATGTACACCTTGAGTGTTTACATTAAAGTTATATTCTGTATAAGTTTCACCTTGACAGATTTCCGCAGTAATTGTGTCGTTGTAAATAGGGTTTACAGTTAGATTTATACTAAACAAACTATCGCAACCATGAACACTTAAACTCCTATGAGTGTAAATTCCTGCTTGATTCTCATTAAATCCATATTGATTAAACGTTTCGCCTTGACAAATCTCTACATCTATTGTGTCATTATATGTAGAATGCACTACAAGGTTTAGAACTACTGTACTATCTGCACCATATATTGTATTCAAGTGTTGATAATATGTTCCCGATTCGCTTTGAGAGAAACCATTTTCTGAATAGGTTTCACCATTACATATTTCTGCATCTATTGTTGTTTGAACATTAGGGTGAACAACTAAGTTTAAAATAAATGTACTATCACAACCTTTAACTGTTTGCAAAGTATCGTAATATATTCCTGAAACATTTAATTCATGTCCATTAAAATCGTAAGTTTGTCCTTCAAGTATCTCAACATTAAATGTAGTGTCATAAATTGGATTTACTATAAGATTTAATGTAAACAAACTATCGCAACCATTTATGCTAAGACTTTGATGTGTGTAAATGCCAGTTTCGCTTTCCGAAAAGCCATATTGAGAGAATATTTCTCCTTGACAGATTTCTGCTATAATAGTATCATTATATATTGGATTAACTATAAGATTTAATACAACGACACTATCTGCTCCGTGAATAGTTTGCAAGTTTTGTTGATAGGTTCCTGTTTCCGAAACACTAAATCCGTTTTCCGAATAAGTTTCTCCTTGACAAATTGAAGCATTTATCTGTGTTTGAACGTTAGGATGAACGACCAAATCTAAAATAAAAACGCTATCACAACCTTTATTTGTTGAAAGAGTATCGTAATATATTCCTGTTTGATTTAGAATATGAGAATTAAAATCGTAAGTCTGTCCTTCAATTATTTGAGCTGATAAATTTGTTACATAGGTTGGATTAACAATAAGGTTTAATGTGAATATACTATCGCAACCATATATGCTCATTCCCATATTTGAATAAATTCCTGTGGTGCTTTCGTTGAAATTGTAAAGATTATAGATTTCTCCCTGACAAATTTCTGCTGTGATTGTATCGTTATAAATTGGATTTACAAACAAATTGAGAACCACAACACTATCTGCTCCCGTATAAGAGGTTAAAGTATCAGAATAAGTGCCTGCTTGCGTTAAGCTAAACCCATTTTCATTATATGTTTCTCCTTGACATATTGATGCGTTTATAGTATTTATTGTATGCAAATGCACAAAAAGATTAAGATATATTGTACTATCGCAACCATCTATTGTATTTAGCAAATGAGAATAACGTCCTGTTTGAGTAAGATTCTGTCCAAAGAAATTATATGTATCACCTTCTATTATAGTGTCGTAAATCTCTGTTGTATATGTTGGATTTATTCTTAACACAAGCGTAACTAAACTATCGCACCCCCAAGATGTAGAAAGATTTTGTGTGTTAGTTATTGTAGAGTAAGCGTTTGTCATTTGCGAAACAGGAATATTAAATCCATTTCTTATATAAGGCGTCCCATAACAAGTAGTATCGTAAATAGTATCTGAATAAGTTGGCGTTATTACTAACTCTATGTTTGCAGTATTACCACAACCATAATTTGTTAACAGATTTGATTTTGAATAATAGCCTGCTTCTGTAAGTGTATCTATAATCGTGCGAGGAATCAGAGTGCCATTTCCATCTCTTTCATAGCCTGAATATTGCCAAATATAACTTTGTCCTTGACAAATATGTTGCGAAGAATTTGTTTCTACATTATCTCTCAAATTTATAGTAACTCTCACCACACTATCGCAACCAAGATAATTAGAAAGCGTATCGCGATGAGTTCCGGAAGTAGTTATTGCAAGGTTATTTAAGTAATAAATAGAATCTCTACAAAGATTAACCGTTTCAAGATTAGTTGAAGTGTTTGGTTTTACTAAAAGATTAAGAATTGTGATACTATCGCAACCATAAATATTATTATTACGATTTGTTTTTGTTATTGTGCGAAGCGCATTTGACATTTGCGATTTAGGAACGTTAAATCCATTTCTTTCATAGTTTTCTCCAAAACAAATCGTATCATAAATCATTATAGTATCTTTTGGATTAACTGTTAGGTTTAATACATATCTCTTTGTACAACCATAATTTGTTCTTAGAAGTTCCTCATACGTTCCCGTTTCATTATACAAATCACTAAGATTTGTATAATTCCCATTTTCATCATAACCATTCCTATACCAACGATAGCTACCACCTTGACAAATTGAAATAGTTGTTTCATCTAATATTGTATCGTGAAAAATAACATCAACATTCACCAAACTATCACAACCACTAAATGAATTATTCGCACGTTTTGTATAGGTTACATCAGAGGTTGCCATTCTATTTGTTCCGTTTTCATCAACATAAAAGTACTCTTCACCCTCACATTTATGTATTATTTCATTTCCTCTTTGCGATGTAACTCTAAAAATATTTACTTTATAAACATCAAAGCAGTTTCCATTTGGAAAAGTATAAGTATTCTCCCCTATATTACTTTCATTTAAATCGATAGAAAAGTTATGTTCTGGAATATTTAAAGTAGTTTGATAATTATCTTCACTACATAAATAAACAGTTCTTTCATTATAACTTCCATCAGGAAAAACATTCACAAGCAATGAGTCTATTATCAAACACCCATCAATAGGAACTATCCTATTTTCAATTACAAATGTTGTTGTTTGATTAACTAATTTTTCTACTGTGGTAATTGAATCTAAATAAGGATTGTATAATTCAAATATATTTTCTCCTACGCAAACCATTGTATCGTGTTGAATAGTTGTATTGCCTTCTATTCCGACAAAAGAGCAGACTCCCGTGCCCCAATACACATTATCGGTGTATTGTCTATAAGCACTACAATATATATGTACTACAGGAGAAGTTGAATTAATAAAAGTATAAGAACTAATAGAAGGGGGAGTTAAGGAAGGTGAAATAATATTTACACCTGTCGTTTCCTCAAAAGCATAATTCCCTATATGAGTGATATAAACATGTAACTCAATTGTTGTAGTTGTTGCATTATAGAAAGCAGAGTCTGCAATAGAAACCACATTATAATCAATATCTTCATAAGTAGCTGTCATAGGAATTATAATTGTAGGTTCGCTATAAGGAATACCATCTAATCTTTTCACAACCTCGCATTCGTAGTCGTTGATTGTTCTATACTGAATACCATCTACGAAAAAATATGTCTGTTGTGAAAAAACAAACGAAAATGTTAAAAGGAAAAATAATATAAATAAAAATCTAACTTTGCACATCCATATTTTAATTTAACATATATTTGCAAATATAGAAATATTATTCTGTCCTACAAAAAAAACTTAACTTTTTAATTTCAAAAGTTTTAATTCCTGTTTTTGTTCTTTACTTATACGATTGCTTTCTATTGCTTTTTGAATTGTTTTATTGTGAACCCAAAGTGAAAGTTTATTTTCTTTAAGTATTTCTATTGTAACATCATATTGTTTCGATAGGGCTGTTGCGCTGTTGCAAAAAACCAAGCTTGCATCATTTTCACGTAATAATATTCTGATTTAACGCCACAAACCATTTCTAAATATTCTTCTTTGAAACTCTCTTTTTCAAGAAAACACCTCATCAAACTAAGAATTCCAAATCTACAAACATATTCTTTTTCAGAAGAAATCCAAGATTTTATATATTCAAGCAATAAATCAAGATTCTTTTTCAAAGCTTTTGGGGAACAACTATCACAAACAGCCCAATTGTCTATGTAAGGTAAAAACTTATCTAACGATTCTAAGCATTCTTTCTCGTCTTTAATTTCTTCAATCAAAAAAGAATGTAAATGATTTTCTTCATAATATTTATGTGGAAGCGAGTTTAAAAATTCTCCTCTTTGATTTTCCTTTGCGATTTCTTTGGCTAATTTTCTTAAATGAGGGATTCTTATCCCTATTATATTGTCTTTATTTATGTTTGGAATCAATTTAGATTGAAACTCCTTATATTCCTTATCTTGAAGGTCAAATAATCGTTTTTCTATATTGCTTTCGTTCATTATTATAAAAAACAGAAAAAGCAGCCCCATACTTTAAAAATGGAACCGCTTTATTTATTATTGAAAAGATTAATTATTCGGCTGTTGTTGCTATCGGAGTGTAAACTCTTGCTGCAAGTTCTTTATCGAATTGATACAATCCGTATCCGTTATCGCCAATTAGTTTTAATTTATCTATAATATCACGAGCGTTTTCTTCTTCTTCAACTTGTTCGTCAATAAACCACTTCAACATTGATTGAGTTGCGTAATCTTTTTCTTCTGTTGCTAAATGATAAAGTTCGTTTATTAAAGATGTAACTACTCTTTCGTGTTTCAAAGTTTCTTCAAAAGCCTTCAAAGGACTCTTCCATTCTGTTTCAACCTCAGCAATTGGTTTCAATTCTACTCTTCCTCCTCTTGAAAGAACATAATTAAATATTTTCATTGCGTGATCTTGTTCTTCTTTGAATTGAATATTGAACCAATTTGCAACTCCTGAAAATCCTTTATCAGACATATCTGCTGACATTGAAAGATAAAGATATGCAGACCAAAATTCTGCATTTATTTGTGCATTTAAT
>RHMF01001184.1_pt1 | contig 18121 bp, 7 predicted proteins | sample 5365151 | NCBI WGS metagenome assembly RHMF01 (sample SAMN10266501, study PRJNA497801) | feces metagenome | isolation source: feces | host: Bos taurus | place: China: Prairie of Fairy Mountain | collected 2017-08-14 | reverse complement strand
CAAGTTCAAATAACTATATGTACTTAAAATATAAAGTGATATGCAAAACAAAGGTGCTATTAAAGTTATTGCGATAGTATTTGCGTTGATATGTTTGTATCAGCTATCATTTACCTACTTTTCAAAACAAGTAGAAAGTGATGCAAAGGCTTATGCTACAAATCAATACGCTCAATCTATTGCTAAAAACTTAGCAAAAGGAGATGCTTTACGCGAGCAAGAGATTTTTGATTCAATTGCTACAGAAAGAGAAAACTTTTATTTGGACTCAGTGTCTGAACAAACAGCTTACAACTTTTTGTGGATAAGAAAATTCTCTTATAAAGAATGTAAAGCTAGAGAAGTTAATTTAGGTCTTGACCTAAAAGGTGGTATGAACGTTATGATGGAAGTTTCCACAGTTGACGTTCTTAAAAATTTAGCAACAAATCCTGATGATCAGGTGCTTTCAGCTTTAATAGAAAAAGCAGAACAAGAACACAAAAACACAGGAACTAGATTTATTGATTGCTTTGAAAAACAAGTTGAAGAAGCAAGCAAAACTTCTAAAGTGGATCTTTCTGCATTCTTTAGAGTTAAGTTGAAAGAAAAAGGAATAACTGCAAATTCCACAAACCAAGAAGTGATAAGTGCAATTAGAAAAGAATGCACAGAGTCTTACGATAGAACTTTCCAAGTTTTATCAAAACGTATAGATAAATTTGGTGTAGCGCAACCAACTATCCAAAAATTGGAAGCAACTGAAAGAATTGCGATAGAATTGCCAGGTGTTAAGGACCCACAAAGAGTTAGCAAATTATTGGAAGGTTCTGCTCAATTACAATTTTGGTTAGCAGGAAATGCAGGAAATGTTTTCCAATCACTTGTAGCTGCAGATGAATGGTTGCAAAGTGTAGATACTACACAAGAAAATAAAGTTAAGAATCCTTTATTATCAAAATTTGCACATCTTAATAATGGAGGAATGATGCAAAGATGTGTAGTAGGAACTGCAACTGCAAATAATAGAGTAGAAATAGATCGTTTACTTGCTCAAGCTTCAAAAGTTCTTCCTCAAGATGTGAAGTTTGCATGGGGTGCAAAACCTATAGACAAAACAAATGAATATGAATTATATGTTTTGCAACTAACAAACAAAGCAAAAACACCTCTTTTAGATGGAGACGTTATTTCAGATGCTAACAGCGACTTTGACCAACAAGGAAGACCTGTTGTTTCAATGGTAATGAAAGATGAGGCTGCACGTAAATGGGCTAAGATCACAGGAAGCAATATAGGAAATAGCATTGCGATAGTATTAGATGACGTAGTTTATTCTGCTCCTAATGTTAATTCAGAAATTACAGGTGGTCGTTCAGAAATCTCTGGACAATTTACTGTAGAAGAAGCAAAAGACTTAGCAAATATTCTTAAGTCAGGTAAATTGACTGCTCCAGCAAAAATGGTTCAAGAATCAGTTGTTGGTCCTTCTTTAGGAGAAGAGTCAATCAGAACAGGTTTGATATCATTTATAGTAGCCTTTAGTTTGGTGTTTATATATATGATATTCTTCTATAATATGGCTGGTATAGCAGCATGTATTGCTTTATTCGTTAATATATTCTTCTTGATGGGTACTTTAGCATCATTAGGAGCTGTATTGACATTACCTGGTATAGCTGGTATCGTATTAACAATGGCTATGGCAGTAGATGCTAACGTAATCATTTACGAACGTATTAAGGAAGAGTTATTAGCAGGAAAGAATTTGAATTCAGCTATATCTGATGGATATAAAGTTGCTTATTCAGCAATCATTGACGGTAACGTTACTACATTATTAACAGGTATAGTATTAGCATATTTTGGTAGTGGTCCTATTCAAGGATTTGCTATCACATTATGTATAGGTATCTTAACTTCATTGTTCTCAAGTATCTTTATTTCAAGATTGGTATTTGAAACAATGTTAAAGAGAAAAGATGCAGCTAAACGTATTACTTTCTACAACAAATTAACTAAGAACTTCTTAAGAGATCCAAAAGTTAATTTCGTAGGTAATCATAAAGCTCAAATGATTGTAGCTGTAGCATTAGTTTTACTTTCTGTAGGTTCTTTAGCATTTAAAGGTTTAGATTATGGTATAGATTTCTCAGGTGGTAGAACATATGTTATCAGATTTGATCAAGATGTTAACCCAGTGGAAGTACGTAGTGCTTTACAAGAAGAATTTGGTACTGCTCCTGAAGTAAAAACTTTTGGACCATCTTACCAAGTAAAAGTTACAACAGACTATAAAGTAAAAGATGATAGTGAAGCAGTAAAAGCAGAAGTGATAGCTAAACTTCATAAAGGTGTAGCTTCTTTCTACAAAGAAAAAGTAACTTTGGAACAATTTGAATCTACAATGAAGAGTCCTCTTGGAATTATTAGTTCTGAAATAGTTGGACCAACAATGGCAGATGACATAAAACGTTCTGCAGTTATATCTGTAATCATTTCATTAGTATTAATCTTTATCTATATAGGATTAAGATTTAGAAAATGGCAATATGGATTAGCAGGTTTAGTTTCTTTGACATTTGATGCTTTAATCACAATAGGAATATTCTCATTATTCAGTGGAATATTACCATTTAACTTAGAAGTTGATCAACAATTTATAGCAGCGATACTAACAGTTATTGGATATTCTATCAACGATACAGTAATTGTATTTGACCGTGTTAGAGAAAATGTGAAGTTGTATCCTAAATCTCCTTATGGAAAAGTAATGAATGATGCTATGAATCAAACTCTTAGCCGTACATTCAATACATTAGGATCTACTTTATTAGTATTGTTGATTGTGTTTATATTTGGAGGAGAAGTATTGAGAGGTTTTGCATTCGCCTTATTTATAGGTGTAGCAATTGGAGCATTTGCATCACTTTGTGTTGCTTGTCCTGTAGCTTACTTCACAATTACTCGTTCTGAAAAGAAAAAACAATTAAAAGCTGGTAAATAAGAAAACTTAATAATTTATCGGAGAGATATTTAAACTTCTCTTCGATAAATTATTGTAAGTAAAAATTTGTGAGATAATTTTTTTCTTGTAAATTTGCCGACTTAAAAAAGTGGATTATGAGTGTTTTTTTTATAACATTGATATTATTTGTCGTGTTTTTTGTTGTTAAGGTGAGGAAAGTGTTAACTGAACCTTTTCAAGAAAGCGAACAAATATCTAATTTGGAAGAAATTCTAGATGAAGAAGATACTTTGCATGAAGAAGCATTTCGTAACAATGTTGTAACAGAACTTCATAGGGAAGAAGAGAAGGTAAATGAACAAGTTGGAAAAGAAGAAAAACAAATATTAGTAGAGCAGGATAAGAAGTTTTCTTTAAAAGAGGCAGTGATTTATTCTGCAATATTAGAAAGACCATATAAGTAATTGAATTTATAAATTTAAGAAACACATAAAAGAAATGGGCATGTTGAGAAAATTATTCTTTACACTCGGGTTGTTATTAACAACCAGTCTGATGCTGTATGCACAAGGAACTCTTACGGGTACCATTACAGACTCACAGACAAAGGAACCATTACCGTTCGTAAATGTCATTGTTGAACAAAATGGTCAACAAATGGGCGGAGCTACAACGGATATAAATGGTAATTATCAAATTAAACCGCTTTCTCCTGGTTCATATGATATCAGGGCATCGTTCATGGGTTACAAGACTATCTTGAAAACTGGTGTACAAGTGAAAGCTTCTGGTTTTACTTTGGAAGGTAGCTTAGAAATGACTCCAACGGCAGAAGTTTTGGACGTTGTAGAAGTTGTTGAATATGCTATACCTTTGATTGACCAAGGTTCATCAGAATCTGGAAAGCGTATTTCTGCAGAAGATTTGGACAAAATGACTGCTAACACAGTTGATGGTATCATCGCATCTGTTGGAGGTATTACTGACAACGAAGGTGGTGCTGGTAGTGCGCGTGGACAAGACCAAATGAAAACTTATGTAAACGGAGTTGCTAAAAAAGGTTCTGTGAACATTCCAAAACAATCAATTGCGGAAGTTCAAGTTATCTTAGGGGGTACTCCTGCCAGCATAGGTGAAGCTATCGGGGGTGCTACAAACATTACATTATTACCTCCTCAAAACCAATTCCAAGGTTTTGTTCAATATCAAACTTCTGAATTTTTAGATACAAGAGGTTACCACAGAGCAGACTTGTTCTTTACAGGTCCTTTATACAAAAAGAAAAATCAAGAAACTGGAGCAGAAAATAGTGTTATAGGTTATCGTTTAGCAGGTTTTGCTTCATATACAGCTGACGGATATCTTAGACCAAGAGATAGAAGACTTTATATGGTAAAAGATGAAGTTTTGGAACAATTGAGACAATCTCCATTGTTATTTAACCCTGCAACAGGAGCTGTAAACTATTCAGCAGAATTCTTAACATTAAACGATTTCGAAAGAGTTGGTCGTAAACCAAACTTAGGAAATATTGGTGTTTACTTTGATGGAGGATTAGATTTCCGTTTCTCTAAAAATAGTAGTTTACAAATCAACGGAGAATACACTTATTCAAGAGGAAAGAATAGTGGAATATCTTCAATGTTGTTGAATAACTTTAACAATTCAGAGTCTTATAGCAATAGCTTCCAAGTTATGGCTGACTTTACACAAAAATTCCCTTCAGAAGAAGGTAGTTCTGCTTTAATAAAGAATGTTATATTCAACGTAGTAGGTTCTTACTCTAGAACATACGGTGAATCTTATAGCAAAGATCACGGAGACAATTTATTCCGTTACGGACATGTTGGATACTTCAATACACACAAAGTAAATTCTTATGAGTTAACAAGAATGGATATTGATGGTGATGGAAGTAAAGAATATGTTTACCAACACAATGGTTGGTTAGACGAAAGAGTAGATTATACTCCATCAGAATACAACCCAAGTATGTCTGCATATACATCTCAAATTTATTTCAGCGATGAATTCCAAACTTTGAGAGATGCTGGATATACAAGAAACTATGACTACTTAAGAAGTATAAGAGGTTTAGTTAATGGAGATTACCCACTTTCTATATATGGAATGTTTACAAACGTAGGGGTAGTAGAATCTTCTTATTCTAAATCTGAAAACCAATACATTTATGCAGCGGCTAGAGTTTCAGCAGACGTTGGAAACCACCAATTAGAATTAGGATTCCAATATGACCAATCTATATACAGAGGATATTCTTTAAATGCTTCTGGATTATGGACTATAATGAAACAAGAAGCTAACCAACACTTATTATATAGAGATTTAGATAATCCTATTATAGATAATTCTTCAACAATACCATATGTAACATACAACAGACGTTATGACGCAGGTAGCCAAACTTTCTTTGACAAACAAATTCGTCAAGCTTTAGGTTTAGCTATAGATGGAACAGAATTTATTGATATAGATAGCTATGACCCATCTACATTCTCATTAGATATGTTCTCTGCTGACGAATTATACAATGCAGGTAATGCATTAGTAAGTTACTATGGATACGACCACAGAGGAAATAGAATAACTGGAAAACAATCATTACAAGATTTCTTTACAGGAGCTAATGGAAATAGAAACATAGGAGCATGGGAACCAATCTATGCAGCAGGTTATATTCAAGATAAGTTCTTCTTTAGAGATTTGATTTTCAACGTAGGTCTTCGTGTAGATAGATATGATGGAAACCAAATGGGATTAAAAGACCCTTACTTATTATACTCTTCTTACACTGCAGGAGAATTAAGAGCAGCAGGACGTACAGATATTCCTAATGCAATTGGAGATGACTACATAGTTTATGTAGATAAATTATCTTCTTCTTCAACAGTTGATAATGTAGATATCAGAGGATTCCGTAATCAAAATGGAAACGCTTGGTACACAGCAAACGGAGAAGCAGTATCAAACCCTAATGATATAGCAGGAGCTTCTGGACAACCATTACCTTTCAGAAAAGGAACTTTAACTGAAACAGGTTTACCAACACAAATTTCAACAGATGCATTTGAAGATTACAAACCTCAATATGTAGCAATGCCTCGTATCGCATTCTCATTCCCTGTATCTGATAAATCAGAATTCAAAGCATCTTATGATGTTATCGCACGTCGTCCATCAACAGGAGTATGGCAAGCAAACTATGCAGGATACTTATATATGGAAAAAATGTCTGGTGCAGCATTCTCAAATCCTAACTTGAATCCAGAAAAGATTACAAACTATGAATTAGGATTCCAACAAGTGCTTTCTAAATCATCAGCAATGGGTATCACAGCATACTACAAACAAACAAGAGACCTTATCAATTTAGTACAATATGTTGGAGCTGACCCTACAACTATGTATTACTCTTATGACAACCAAGACTTCATGACAACAAAAGGTTTCACTTTATCATACGACTTAAGACGTTCAAAGAATGTTAGAATAAACGCTAACTATACATTACAATATGCAGAAGGAACAACAGGATTGCCATCAACAACATTAGTATCGTTGATTAAAGCAGGTTATCCTAATATCAAGATGTTGTTCCCTATTGGAGATGACAGAAGACACGAATTCAAAGTGAACTTAGACTTCCGTTTCCAAGGTGGAGATAAATACAATGGACCAACAACAACAAGAGTAGTTGTTGACAAAGAAGGAAATGAAAGAGTTCAAAACATTAGATGGTTACAAAACTTTGGGGTAAATATCACAGGAGTTGCTCAATCAGGTGCACCATACACTAAATACTTCAGTAATTTACAAAATACAATAGTAGGTAGTTTCAGAGGAGCACGTTTACCATGGACATTCCGTGTAGATATGAACATAGACAAATCATATACTTTAAAAGTTGGAAAGAAAACTACAATGTTAAACTTATTTGCAAGAATAACAAACGTTTTCAATATCAAGAATATTAGAGGAGTATATGGTGTAACAGGAGACCCTGAAGATAACGGATACTTAACAGACCCTGAAACACAAACAATAATTCAAGGACAACTAAATGAACAATCATTTAGAGACTATTATATGATGTATTACAACAATGCAGTATATAATTACTCTACACCAAGAATGATTTATTTAGGAGTATCATATCAGTTCTAATAAATATAAGATAAAAAAATAAATAGTATGAAACATATTAGCAGTAAAATATCATTATTATTGATGTGCTTTATGCTTGTTGGAACTTCTGCATACGCCGAAGCATATAAATACGCAGTAAAGAAACCAGCAAAAAAAGCAGAATTAGAAAGATGTCGTAGAGGACAAGGTTCTGCAGAATTAAGCATAAACAATGTTAGAGCCCGTATAAATACTTCTGGAAACATGTGGTATGATGGTTCTACAGCACGTTACTTTGTACCAAAAGACGGAAACAGTACAGCGATGTTCTGTGCAGCATTATGGATTGGAGGACAGGACGCTAACCTTCAATTACGTGTTGCTGCTTTAAGATTCGGACAAGATGGAGATGACTTTTGGCCAGGACCATTAACAGTAGACGCAAATGCTTCAGTAGATAAAGCTGTTTGTGAACAATGGGATAAACACTTTAAGATAACAAAAGCAGAAGTTGAATATTTCGTTGATGGATTTGAATACCAAGGCGAAACATTCATGGGAGTAGATGCTTCAAGAGCAACAGAAGCTATCAAAACTTGGCCTGCTCACGGAGACGTTTCTAAAAATCAATCTAAATTTATGGCTCCATTCTTTGATAGAAACGGAGACGGTATTTATAGTTGGGAAGATGGAGACTATCCTTATTATGACTTAAGTGGTGAGTTATGTCCTACAAAAATGAAAGCTAACTTACCTCCAGGAGTACCTTACACTCCAACTCCAACAATGGAATCTGATACAACAAACCCTAACTACGGAACAGGTGGTGTTGTAAAAGCATACGGAGGATTATTAGTTGACCAAGTATTAAAAGGTGACGAAACTATCTGGTGGGTATTCAATGATAAAGGTAATGCTCACACAGAATCAAAATCAGAAAACCCAATTGGTTTAGAAATCAGAGCACAAGCATTTGCTTTTGCGATGAATGACGAAATCAACAACATGACATTCTATTCATACGAAATCATTAACCGTTCTACATTTACATTAACAAACACATATTTCTCTCAATGGGTTGACCCAGACTTAGGATATGCAGGAGACGACTTCGTAGGTTGTGACGTTGAAAGAGGATTAGGATATTGCTACAATGGTAAAGCAACAGACGGTCCTGGAACAGGAGCATACTCAGGAAACCCTCCAGCAATTGGTATTGACTTCTTCCAAGGACCATATATGGACCCAGACGGAAGAGATAACCCAAAAGTTGACCCTTATGCAGTAGAAGATAAATATGGTCCTGCAGCATTAGAACCATATAAAGTTGATGGTATAGTTAACAATATCCTATTGACAGAAGATGCTTACAAATTTAAAGATTGTTGGTATCCAAAATCAGGAGACTCTGTAGATGCTTGTGCTATCAATGGTGTAAACTTTGGTAACGGAATAGTTGACGACGAACGTTTCGGTATGCGTAGATTTGTTTACTATAACAATAGTACTGCTAATAACGGGGAGCCAGATAAAGCTATGGACTATTACAACTACTTAAAAGGTATTTGGAAAGATAATAGAAAAATGACATATGGCGGAAACGGATACAATGAAGGTACTAACACAGACATCAACGCAGATTTCATGTTCCCAGGAAACTCAGATATTTGGGGATGGGGTACAAGAACTAACGGAAACGAAGCTTATGGTAAAGCTAATGTTTGGACAGAAGAAAGTGCAGGAAACTCAGCAGACGATAGACGTTTCATGCAATCAGCAGGTCCATTTACATTGGAACCAGGTGCTATAAACTACATTACAGTAGGTATTCCATTTGCTCAAGCTGCAAGTGGTGGTCCTATGGCTTCAGTAGAATTATTGAGACAAATAGACGATAAATGTCAAGCATTATTCGATAACTGTTTCAACGTATTGGAAGGACCTGATGCTCCAAATGTAGTAGTACAAGAACTTGATAGAGAAATCATTCTATATTTAACAAACGAAGCTGGTAACAACGTAAATGAAGCATTTGAAGCAGAAGACGTTACAATCCCACGTTCTTATGACGTAAAAGACTCAGCAGGAAATGTTGTTGAAACTATAGATTACGATAGAAAGTATAGATTTGAAGGTTATCAAATATTCCAATTAAAAGATGCATCAGTATCAGTAGCTGATATTTATGATCCAGCAAAATCACGTTTGATAGCACAATGTGACATTGAAAACTATGATTCATTACAAAACAACCAACCTATAGCAAAATTAGTAAACTATACAAAAACTAATGACTTATTAGGTGGACAAGTAATGGTTGATGGAGAAAATAAAGGAATAAGACACTCTTTCAAAATAACAGAAGACAAGTTTGCTGAAACAAATGACAAGAGAATAGCAAACAATAAAAAATACTATTACATTGCGATAGCATACGCATACAACAACTTTAAACAATACAATCCAGAAGACGCTACAAAATTAGATGGTCAAAAAACTACATACTTAGCATCAAGAAAATTAGGTGGTGGTGGTAGTATTACACCAGTTGTAGCAATACCTCACATGACAAATTCTGAACAAAACGGAACATTGTTACAATCTTCATATGGAATGTCTCCAGAAATCATAAGACTTGAAGGACAAGGTAATGGTGGATTAGTATTGAACTTTGACAAAGCAACTAAAGAACAATTAATGGGTAAAAAAGGTGAAGAAGCACTTGATGAAAATAACAATCCAGTTAACTTCGTACCTACTCCAGTTTATTCAATAAACTACGGACCATTGAACGTTAAAATAGTTGACCCATTAGCAGTTCGTACAGGAAGCTATATCTTGAAAATAGTTCCAGGAGAAGGCACAATGAATGAAGCTTATTGGGAATTAACAAACGCAAATGGAGGAGAAATCTATGAAGGTGTTGATACATTACGTTCTTCAAGACCAATTGGAGAAATCAATGAAGAAATAATTTTTGAATTAGGTTTATCAATCCAATTAACTAACCCTAAACCATTAGCAAATTCTAATGCAGCAACAATAACAGCTGGAGAAGCAAAAGGTGGTGATGTAATACCAGGAGCTTTACTTTCTTCTTCAATTACATTTGCAGATCCTTCAAAAACATGGTTATATGGAATGGCAGATAGCGATGCATCTCAAATAACAGACTGGATTAGAGCCGGTGGTGTTACAGGTTCAGATCAAGAAGACTTAAGTAACGCATGGTTAGACTACTTCCAAACAGGAGTAATGGGAACAGTTTCTGCAATAAAAACTCCAATGGATTCAAAATCTGAATTTGAAAACTGTGTAGGTGGCTCGTGGGCACCTTATAGATTAACATCAGTATCTTATGACTATGTTAACAATAGAAGAACAGAATATGTACACCCAGCATTTACTGACGCTTATTACTACAATGCAAATGACGAATTTGATATCCCTAATGAAAACCAATTCAATCCTGGAAAATTGTTAAGTTTGATATCAAACGATATGAATAACTTAGCATCAGTAGATATCGTATTCACAAACGATGAATCAAAATGGACAAGATGTCCTGTTATAGAATTAGGTAATGATCCATTATTGACACAAGGTGGTGCAAGAGCATTCTCTTTAAGAAAAGCCGCTTCAGTTGGTAAAGACGGAAAAGAAGATGGTACAGGAGAAGGTATGGGTTGGTTCCCAGGATATGCTATCAACCTTGAAACAGGAGAACGTTTAAATATCATCTTCGGAGAAAACTCTGCATTAGGACACCAAAATGGTAGAGATATGTTGTGGAACCCAACAGCAGCAGCATCAGATGCAGGAGGAATTGTATTTGGAGGAATGCACTATATCTATGTATTAGGAACTTCAGAAGTTAATGTTGGAGGAAATGTAGTAAAACCTACTCGTTACGATCAAGGAGCATGGGCATACAACATTCTAAAAGGATTGAGTGAAACAACAGGTGTTTCAAGTTCATCTTCAAATATTAGCAAAATCAAAGCTGCTCACGAATTATTCGCAACAGTTATGTGGGTTGGTATTCCATTAGCAACTTGTTTCGAATCTGGAAGTGCAAATGTTGAATTAGAAAAGAAAGCACAAAGCTTGATTCCTACAGATGCAACAGTTTCTATTAGAGTTAGAAAACCATACGAAGCAAACTGGGCTAAAAACGAACAAGGAGTAAATAGCAATCCTCAAAACGATAACAATCCAATGTATCAATTCTCTATATCTTCAGGTTTAGAAACAGTACTTGGACATACAGAAACAGCACAATCAGCATTAGACAACATAACAGTTGTTCCTAATCCATACTTTGCTGCTTCATTATACGAACAAGACCAAATTCAAAACCTTGTTAAGATAACTAACCTTCCACCTGATTGTTACATAACAATATACGCTTTAGATGGAACAGTTGTTAGAAAATTGAGAGGACCTTCAGCTTCATTAGTATCAGGAGGTGGTACAGCTCTAACATCAGTTGATTGGGACTTAAAGAACCACAAAGGCTTACCAATCTCAGGAGGAGTTTATCTAATCCATATTAAAGCAGACGGTGTAGGAGAAAAACTAATCAAATGGTTTGGAGCTTTAAGACCTGTTGACTTAAACTCATTCCAATAATCTAACAATATTTGCTTAAAATTTATAAAGAAAATAGGAATATGAAAAATATAAATAGAATATTGACAAGCGTTATATATTGACAAGCGTTATACTTTGCATCTTAATGATGCCAAGTATAACAGCGAATGCAGGGAATGATGACAGACGAGGAACTGCAGGTGCTCCATATTTATTGATAAATCCTTGGGTAAAGAGTTCTGGTTGGTCAGGAGTTAATACTGCTAACGGAAGTGGAGTAGATGCTCTTTTCAGTAACGTAGCAGGATTGGCACACGCAACAGGAACAGAAGTTTCATTTGGATACACATCTTGGTTACAAAATTCTGGAGTTAGCAATATAGCAGCAGGACTTGCACAAAATCTTGGAGAATATGGAGTATTAGGTTTGTCTGTTAGTTCAATGAACTTTGGTTCAATAGAAAGAACAACAGTTAACTCTCCTGAAGTAGGACATAATGGTACTTTTAAACCAAGTATTATGAATGTTGCAGTTTCATACGCAAAAGCGTTCTCAACTTCAATCTATGCAGGTGCTACATTAAAGCTTCTTACAGAACAAATAGATAACGTATCAGGAATGGGCTTTGCAATTGACGCGGGTGTTCAATACGTTACAGGAGAAAACTATGAATTAAAATTTGGTATCGCATTAAAGAACTGGGGACCATCAATGAGTTTCTCTGGAGACGGTCTTTCAATTAACTCATTACCTGAATTCTTTAATCACTATCAAACTACAGAACAACGTTCAGCTTCATTTGAATTACCATCAAGCTTGAATATTGGTATGTCATACGACATCTTATTCGCAGAAAATGCACACAGAGTAACAGTTGCTGGAAACTTTGCTTCTATGGCATTCGGAAAAGACCAATATACATTAGGACTTGAATATGGTTTCATGAAATTCTTTATGTTGAGAGCTGGTTACACATACGAAGCAGATTTAACTGCTGACATCTATGATGAAAACGGTTCAACAACATTTATGAATGGTTTAGCATGTGGAGCTTCTGTTTTTGCACCAATTTCAAAAGCAAAAGCTGGAAAGAATGCAATGAACTTAGCGTTAGATTATAGTTTTAGATTAACAAAAATAATGGGAGGAATTCACTCAATAGGAGTTTCATTCGCATTGTAAGAATCAAATAAATAATAACGATAACAAAATCGAAGGCTGTCAAAAAACAGTCTTCGATTTGTTTTTAATTAAATCAAACACATAAAAATGGCTGAAATAAAATATTATTCAAAAGAAGGTCTTCAAAAATTAAAAGATGAACTTCATTACATGACTACCGTTGAACGTCAAGCAATTTCTGCAGCTATAGCAGAAGCAAGAGATAAAGGAGACTTATCTGAAAATGCAGAATACGATGCAGCAAAAGAAGCACAAGGATTATTAGAAGCTAAGATATCAAAACTACAAGCCTTGATAGCAAACGCAAGATTATTAGATGAGTCAAAAATAGATACATCAAAAGTTTTATTGCTATCAAAAGTAGAATTCATCAACTTAGCAATAAATAAAAAGATGACATACGAAATTGTTCCTGAAAGTGAAGCTGATTTAAAAACAGGAAAAATATCTATTACATCACCTATAGCAAAAGGACTTTTAGGAAAGAAAGTAGGAGAAATAGCAGAAATAGAAGTACCTGCAGGAAAGATGAAATTAGAAATAACAAACATAACAAGAGATTAAGCCTATGTCATCAATATTTACAAAAATAATAAATGGAGAAATCCCTTCATACAAAATTGCAGAAGACGATAAGTTCTATGCCTTTTTGGATATTGCTCCATTAGCAAAAGGACATACATTAGTTGTTCCAAAACAAGAAATAGATTACATCTTTGATATAGAAGATGAATTATTATCTCAAATGCACATATTTGCCAAGAAGGTAGCAAAAGCAATTCAAGCAGCAATACCATGTGAAAAAGTTGGTATGGCTGTAATTGGCTTAGATGTAAGACACGCCCACATTCACCTTGTTCCATTGCAAGAAGTGGGAGATTTGAACTTTGCAAAGGAAAAATTACAACTTGAAGCAGAAGAGATGAAACAAACATCAGAATTGATAGCTTCAAAATTTGAAAAATAATCCACAAAACCTTAAACATTAAATTTATGAAAAGAATTCTTTTATTAATACTGATGGTCTTTACACTATCAGGATTAAAAGCACAAGACACTTTAACCATAGGAACAGGAACATCTAAGCATAGTAATATGATTATTCCTGGATATTTTGGTTTCCACACAGGAGCATATCTTTTCACTTCTGATGAAATGCTTAATCAAGCATGTGTAATCAATTCTTTAGCACTTGATATGGAAAGTGTCGCATCAGGCGCAAATAGAAGCTTGAAAATATACTTAAAGGAAGTAGTAGAACAAACTATACCAACATCATTAATCTTTAATGATTTATTAGATGGTGCAACATTAGTTTACGACCACTCTACTATAAATGTAACAGCAAACTCATGGAGCGAATTAGTATTTGATAGCCCATTTATATATTCAGGAACAAGTAGCCTTTTAGTAATATATGAAGGAGAGGGTTGTTCTTCAGGGGGAGGTTGTTCAGCATCTATTTATTATGACCCAAATGTAGTAGATAAAGCTTGGAATAAAGGTGCTGACTATACACCAATAAACTATGCAACTGCTACATCACTCAATACAGACTATAGGCCAAATATTAAATTTGTCTATACACCTATTACAGAAGATTATTGTATGCCAGTTTCTGAATTATCTGCCTCTAATATACAAATGAATTCAGTAGATATTAGTTGGAGTGGAACTACACCACAATATGCTTATGAATTAAAATTAGCAAGTGAATCATGGACAAGTGATAATGTAGAAACAGGAGTAATAGCTTCAACCTCTATTACATTCACAGACCTTAACCCTGCAACAAATTACAATTGTAGAATAAAAGCTATTTGTTCAGAAGGCAATGAAAGCTCATGGATGACAATAAGCTTTAGAACAATATGTCAAGATTTAATAACAGAATTACCATACATAGAATACTTCCAAAATGGATTAGATTGTTGGGAAATAATGTGTGAAAGTCAAAATAGCATTGGTGATCCTGTAGGGCCTATGATAGAAGTAGTATCAGGACAAAATGTTGCAAAATTTGGTGAAAACATGAGTATGATGGCAATACCAGCACCATTTGTTGAACATATCAATAATTTAAGAGTGTATCTTGAAATGCGAAGCCTTGCATACTATGGAACAGACCATTTGACAGTAGGATTAGTAACCGATTTAGCAGATACTACCTCTTTCATTCCGGTACAAACATTCTCAGCAAATGTAAATGGAGGATGGCTATCAAGAACCGTATCATTTGCTAACGTAGATATAAACGATGAATTTACATACTATATAGCTGTAAAAGTAGAAGGCTCATCTACAACATACTTCTACATTAGAAGATTCCAAGTAGAACTAATTCCAAGTTGTCCAGCACCTAATAGAACAAGTGTGACAGCAGCACCAGCAGCAGAAACAGCAACAATTTCTTGGACAGACCCAGATGCTACACACCAAGCATGGAATGTTTACTATAGAGAAAAACCTCTTAATGAAGCCTCAGCAGAAGATTGGTTAATACAACCAGCAGAAAGCACAATGGTTTTATTAGAAAACCTTACGGCACAAACAACATATCAAGCCTTTGTTGTTACAGACTGTGGAATAGAAGATATAAGCGATAGAACCGATACAATAGAATTTACAACTACAGCCACAGCAGTAGAATTACCATATATACAAGACTTTGAAGACTCAAATAATTTAGATGGAATCACTCTAACACAAGTAACAGGTTCTAACTCTTGGCATATAGGTTCAGCAACCTCATGTTCAGCAAATGCAGAAGCAAGTGGTTCGTCTTTATATATATCATACGACAATGGAGCCTCAAACACATATACAAACTCCCCATCAACTGCTTTAGCATCTATCATAGTAGATTTCTCTGAACAAGCAGAATACATAATGGAATTTGACTTGAAAGTAAGAGGAGAAGCAGGCTATAATGTATATGATTACTTTAGAGTATATGAACTTGACGCTTCACAACCAGTTTCAAACTATGCAAGTGGAACAGCGCTTTGTTCTCAAAAAGCAAACATTCTAAACTGGGAACACCAAACTATTATCTTCCCTTCAGAGTTTATAGGAACAGTAAAAAATGTTATTTTAGTATGGTATAATGATAGTTCAAACCAATACGACCCACCTGCAGCAGTAGATAACATACACATCAGAGCAACAAACTGCTATCCACCAAGCAATCTAACAGTTGTTTCAACAGGACAAACAAACGCAACTTTATCTTGGACAGGCTCAGCAGAAAGTTACAATGTAGTATATTATGCAGCATCAAACCCAAGTGAAGTATTTACAGAACCTGTAACAGACACCATAGTAGAACTTACAGACTTAGAAGGAACAACAGAATATGTAGTTAGAGTTTACTCTGTTTGTGGAGAAGAAATATCAACTCCAACAAGCGAAGTACACTTCTCAACAGACTGTGCACCTATAACAGATGACGTATGGTTTGAAAACTTTGATTCAGCACAAGGAAGCCAATCAGCCGCAAACCAAATCTTCAGATGTTTTGATGTTTTATACTCAACACAACAAAACAACGGAACATTCCCAAGAATTTATCACGAAGGCTATGTTCCTTCAGCACACTCTGGAGCAGTAACAGTTGAATTCAAAGGAAGAGGTTTATTAGCCTTACCAGAGTTTTCAAGACCATTAAACACATTAAGATTTGAATTCTATTCTAACACAACAGCCTCTTCAGAAGCCACAGCAGGAACAATGGAAGTAGGAGTGCTTACAAACGTAAATGATTCAACATCATTTGTTACATTACAAGTAGTAACACCTGTAGGATTCTCGCGTAATGGCTCACACCTTGTAGGACCATTTGACTTTGATGAACTATCATACACAGAAGGAAGAATAGCATTACGCTATACACCATCTGCCTCAAACCCAAATGAATCATGGAATCTTGATGACTTTAAAGTTATTCCTATACCTGAGTGTCCATCACCTATTGCAAACAGTGTTGTTATTTCAAACATTACAGACACAGAAGCAACAGTTTCTTGGACAGATACAGATGAAGACCATTCAGCATGGATAGTATATTACAAATCATCAGCAGAAGAAGACTATACAGCAATAAATGTAGAAGAACAAAACTTTACATTAACAGGACTTGACCCACTTACAACATATTCTGTTTACGTTCAAACAGATTGTGGAACATCAGACAATGTATCAAGAACAGATATAGTTTCATTCACTACAATAGCAACGCCTATCACAGACTTCCCTTACTATCAAGATTTTGAAGACTTAGAAAACAATCCTTCTCCATTTGAATACAGAAATCAATACTTAAACAAATGGTATGTAGGTACAGCAACAGGAGTCGCTTCTGATGAAGAAGAAACAACAACAGCCTTATACATCTCTGATGATGAAGCAAGCTATTATTATAATGTAAGTTCACCATCATACGCAAGTGCAATCTTACCTGTTACCTTTGGCGATGCAAGTGAATATGTATTATCATTTGACTACAAAGTTGAGGGAGAAGGTACTACCTATACAAAGTATGATTACTTTATGCTATTTCTTTGCAACAGCGATTTAAACATTCCAAGCAACGGACAACCATCAAGCAGTGGTTCAATTGTTTTAATGGATAAAACATCTAATGTTTCAAACTGGACACACGCTTCAATCACACTTCCAAACGTTAGCAATACAACAAAACAAATAGTATTCTATTGGAGAAACGATGGTTATGGTGGAACAAATCCACCAATAGCAATTGATAATATTTCAATAATTGGTGTAGATTGTCAAGCACCATCTGACCTTATAGTAGAAGCAGTAACAGAAAATGAAGCAACATTAAGTTGGCAAGAAAACGCTTCAGCAACAGTTTGGACTATATTCTACAAAGCAGAGAATGAAACTGAATATTCTTCACTTACAACAGGAATAAATCCTGCTATACTTACAGGATTAGAATCTACAACAACCTACACAGCATACGTAGTTTCAGATTGCAACGGAGAATTTTCAGGAGCAACAAACACAGTAACATTTAGAACACAATGTTCAACAATAAGCGACTTCCCATACTATCAAGGATTTGAAACAAGTCCTGCAGAATGTTGGAATACAAATTTAATATCTGGACAAGCAAACTGGTCAATAAGACCAACTATAGGTTATAATAGTGCTTACGAAGGAACACACATAATGGGAATAGACTATACTTCAGGTAGCGCAAGACTTCTTTCACCAGTGTTTGATTTAAC
>RHMF01000410.1_pt1 | contig 18133 bp, 2 predicted proteins | sample 5365151 | NCBI WGS metagenome assembly RHMF01 (sample SAMN10266501, study PRJNA497801) | feces metagenome | isolation source: feces | host: Bos taurus | place: China: Prairie of Fairy Mountain | collected 2017-08-14 | reverse complement strand
ATATGAGAATTTAGGAAAGATCACTGATATAATCTTGACACTGCTTATGCTGAAGCAAATAAAAGTGATGAAGATCTACAATCATGGTATGATAAATTCGACATCCCACAAGATAAAAGATTATCATCAGATGAAATAAAGGCTAGATATGATTCTCTATGATGAAATGTATTATCTAACTTTACTGAATGAGCTAAAGACTTATTCCAATCTTTTGATATATTCTCTGCTCAACAAACTATGTATGCTCAAAGAGAAGCATGATTGTGAGATGTTGATGTAAAGAGAAATCCTAGGTGAGAGTTCAGGTGATTGTCTACATGAAAGAGCGTTAATCTCAGCACATGAGAAATTAATGATGCTGATTGAAATGTAATATCATTAGATGACTTATCTGTTGATGAGATAAGAGAAATTTGAGTTATGGTGAACGAAGCCATGACTCAACAGCCAACTTCTGAATGACCACAAACTCCAGCATCCAACGCCGAGAAGACTGGTATAATGTCTAATAATATAACTGATCAATTAAATAGTTGGGCTGTTAATTGAATGTTAACATCAGCAACTGAAGAAAAGATAATAAGTGGAGACAACACTAAAATGGATAGCACACTTATTATCACTAGATTGAATGAGGCATCTAAAGAATTTACTAATAAAATATTGAATCTTTACACACCAGACGAGATAAATAAGAATGTTGCTTTACAGCAAGAGATTAGAAATACGCTTGCTGCTTATAGTCAGATGTTTAATGGTGTTGCTGATCAAATAAACAATCTTAGTGAAGATGAGTATAATGATGTATACAGATACAAGAAAGCTATGTCTGCATCATATAATTCTCTTGATGAAAACAGTAAGAATTTAATTGATAGTAATATTTATCAAAGAGCTATAGATTACAATAACTCATTAGAAAAGTGAATGGATCAAACTATAATGGTTTGAGCAACTAAGCTAAAACGTATCACTGATAAAATGCTTGATGTTTTCAGGTGACAAGATACTGAGATGTGGTATGAGCAGTGATTATCATGAATAGCTTGAGAAGTTGTTAATCCATGAACTAAATGACGATCTTCAGCTTGGTGAGATATATCTGCTAGCATAAATGATAATGCTGCATATATGGTTGATATGATAGTGCTAAATAAAATAAACGATAGCGTCGTAGAGAAATTGGCGTGAAAGTTATCAAACAAATTATTACCATGAAATACTAAAATAAGAACTGGTATAAGATGATGAGCTACTGAGATGTCTTCAGAGTTCTTAGAAAATTTAACAGATGCTGTATCAATGGTTGACAGCACAGATACTAATTATGACCGATGGTGATGATTGATGTTTGGTATGTTCCAGTGAGCCATGGCGTGATTTGCTAGTTCTACTGATAGATATACATCTGTAAAAGATTACATATCAAGGCCAGAGAATAGAAAATATGTTCTACAAAATATGTGAATATATCTTGATGATATAAAAGACGACACTCAGAGAGCGGCCGTATTGGCTGCAACATCTCAGATGTTTGATAATGTTGTAGAAGTTATGACTGATGTTGCTTGAGAAAGTGAGAATTGAGCATCAGCTTTAATGCAATGATATGCAATATACCAGACAAATAATATGATTAAAGATTATACTAATGGTATAATCAATGATATATTTGAACAGATGAGTGGTGTAGAAGTATGGGATGAAGCTAATATAAATAAATTCTTTGCTAGCCAGAATGATTATAACAATTTCAGATTATGAAAGAATTTCCAATTCAACCAAGAAACGTTGAATGAGACTATGAATAAACAAGAACATAAAGATAAATTTGATGCATTATATAAAGCTTCAAGAGCATATATAGAAACATCATTCAAAACTGCATGAATGTCGTTAGAGCAGTGAATTAATATGATGGCACCAAAAGTAGACAGCAATTGAAACAAGACTATAACTCCATTAACTGAGACCAAAACAACTGAGCAGAATTTAGTAAATGATTTAACATGAGATCCTATTAAGGATGTTGTAACTACATTTACTGCGACAAATCAGATACCAGAAACATTCTGAAATAAAATGTGAATAACATCTGAAAACTCAGATGTATTTGATGCAAAGAAAAAGAAATATAAGAAAAGAGTAAAAGTTCAAACTACGTTAGAAAATTGAACTGTACAAACTTCTGAGATAACAATGAGAGAACATGTTATCAATATTATAAATGATCCAAATAGTTGATTATCTGTTGCTGAAAGACAATTTATATCATCTATATTATTTAAAGCTACAGTAGCTTGAAATAATCCATACTTCAAAGATGATTGATCTTTGACAAGATTATGAGAAGATTTTTTCCAACAGGTTATACCAGCATTACAACAAGATAATTCTCGTAAAGCATTCAGACAAAATCTTCAAAAGATACAAACAGTTAAAGAAGCTATGCGCTCTCAGTCTGAGACAAAAGCATTAACTCAGTCTTGAGCTAATGAAAAAACTGTTAATACGTTTGTTGTTAATTGAAATGCTATATCTAATTGATCTGATATAACTAATATATCGGATGATACGATTACTCATATCAAAAAGAATTGACAGTATATGACAATATGAGAAATAAAACAAGTGTGAAGTATTACATACAAACAATGAGATAAAAGCTTTAAGGTGTCTATTTTCACATTATGAGATAGACAACATATCGATATACAGGAAGTAGACACAACTGCGATTGAACAGCTTACTCCATTACAGAAAGTTGAGAGAAGATTAGAAAGATTGAATAATGATTTAATGGCTGTGTGAATGACTGATTGAACTACGCTTGAAGAAGAGAAAAAGCAAACTGAATCTTTAAAAGAATCAATTAAAAAGTTAGAGGAAGAGAGAGAAAGATTGATTAATGAACAGCCAGCACAAGATCAACCACAAGATATATATGAAGCAGACGAATGAACTACTTCTACAAAGACAGTAGTAGACAACAATCCAACAACAAGAAATGCTGATTTGCCTGTATCTGTATTCGCTGAAGACTATCCAGATTTACAATGAAAGCTAACTTCTGCTGAAGAGATGCTTGATATGTGGAATAGTATTAAGATGAATACCAGATATCTATGACAGACTTCATATACTGTACCCATAAATAATATTAGTAATGATATACAAAATTTCTCTGCCACTGATTGACAGAAGAATGCTATGACAAATCATTATGCTAGAAAAGAAGACTGATCTTTTGTTCATCCAGATTTCATAGCTAGATTACCTAAAGTTACAATAAGACAGAAAGATGAAAGCTGAAATGTTGTAGATAAAAATTATAGTGTTGTGTGGTTGGCAGATCGTGAGATTAGCGACGAAAATGCTAAAGTTGAATGAAAGATGAGGGCTGATTGGTTTAAATCCTTCATGCTCGTGGATTTTGATTGATGAGAAAACGTACAATTCCCTAGACATAACACAAGTGTTATTAGACCTTCTAGATATAAAAGATGAAAGAATAATAGAAGTGCATTCTATCAAAACAATAAAGTAGCAACTGTCTATGATAAAGATTGAAAACCAGTTAAAGATAATAGAACGTTAGTATTTACTAGAACATGAAATGAATGGAAGTTGTCTACAACTATTCAAGTTGACAGAATGAACAAGGATGATATCGCTCATGCATTTGATAATAATAGAGTGTTTATGAACACTCCATATAGCAACAAAGAAAACTCAGAAAGCAAGAGGACGTGACGACTTTGACAGAAAAAAGTTGTCTATGATGCAAGACCAATCTTTACAACATCTGATATAATATTCAATCCAAACAATACTAATATCATAATATGATGAATTAATATACCTATATCTGATAGAAGTTATGATAATGAATTGGTATATGAGTGATGAACTATGGATGCTTCAACACTTCAGAAAGCATTCATGAATATATGGAACGCACAGCAATTGATATGAGAAAACTGAGAAGTTATAGAAACAGATGAGCCAGTTAAAAGCAAGAAAGAAGTTAAAGATTTAACGCTTAAAGTTATAGATGCAGCAACTGAAAATGTTAATACTATCGTTGAAGCTGCTGAAGATACTCCAGCACCAGCAACTGAATCTGTTGCCGAAACGTTAGTTCATATGCTTCCAGCTCCTGTTCAAGAAGAAGCAATATCACCAGATCAGCAAGATAAGATAAAAAAACTTCGTAGTGCTATTGATTATGAAATACAAAAGGCATGAGAAATGGCTGGTAACGAAATAACACCAGATATGGCTGATGCTATGTGATTAGAATGGTATGACAATGAAAGCCGTTCATTAGATGAACTTATTGAGTATGCTAAGAGTTGGGGACTAAATCCTGAAGAAATATTATCACCAGTATCTGAATCTGTAGAAATTACAGAAGAACAAATTCAAGCAGAAGAAACTTCTCTTGAATGAGTTACTGAAGATACAATTGATTCAATTGAAGAATTAGTTCAGCAAGAACATACTCCAAATGAAGAGTTGTGTAAATTCTTTATTGGTGATCAGAATGTAATAAATCAAATAGCTAGAGATTGTGAAGACTTCGGGATTGTACTTGAAGCTTTAGATTGAGAGACATTATGATATGTAATATCTGCATACACTCAATGAAAATGATTGGAAGAAGTTATCCAACAGTTTGCTAACCAAATGCCATGATCACGTGTAGATAAGCAATTGGTTAATATGTTAGTGTCAAAGTGAATTATCCAAGATTGAGTTAAATATGATTGATTAACTCTTAGCGAGATAATATGATACAACTATGCACGTAAAAAGATTAAGCAATGATATGTTGAAAATATTATTATAGATAAATTGTGATACACATGAGAAGACTGACATAAATATATTTATTGAATAAATAAAGAAGATACAAAAGCATTCATAAATGCTATAACTGATTACTATATAGAAAACTATTTCAACTATAATCCAGCTACTGTATCTGATACTTTTAAGGAAAGAGTTAATGAAATAGTTCGCAAAAAACTTGTTAATGATTGAATACATATACATGAGGATTGAGTCTTCCAAGAAGATGTTCTAAGTGTAGAGGAAAATCCATGAATACTAAATGAGATAGAAAAAATTAATCCAGAGATAAGAGCTATGTTTGCTCAGGCTGCATTAGATAAGAAATTAATATCTCAGGCTAAATATAATTATCTCATGGAGTCTAATCCTTACTTCGTTAAAATATGATGAGCCAGTGATTATCAGATCTGACCAATGGCTGCATCAGTTTTGAACAGTCTGGATTCAATACAAGAGATATGAGAAGTTGTATGAGATTGAGCTCCAGAAGCAAAACTACAATTAATGTTTGATATATATTCATATTTCACATCATCTAATAGATGAACATATAAATGACTTATAACATTCCTTGATAAGAAATATGCTGATAAGACATGACCAATAAAAGATTTGGTTAATGTTCTAAGAGAAGATCAGCAATCTACATGAAAGTTCCATGATGATAATATAATGCAATCATTAAGAGAGATACCAAAAAAGTGAGAGTTTGATCCTTATCAAACATTCATAAAAGATATTGGTAATGTAGATTCAATAAAAGAAGCATTGGTTAAACTTGAAAAGAATGATCCAGAATCGTTTGAGATAATAGCACCATATGCTCCAGATAATCTAAAAGAAGAACTGTATAATGAGTTCTATGTTGAGAACCAAGAGAACAAGAGTTCTAATATTGCATATAGAATAGTATCATGATTATTACAAACTGATATAGATACAATAGCAAGTTTACAAAGAGAAGATAATGAACAGCTATTATCTGAAGAAGCAGCATATATATTAAATAACTTCTCTCGTAGAGCTTTAATAAATGCCGAGGTTACTAAATTATTATCACAAAGATTGTGAATATTGTGACTAGATCTTGATAAGTGAACTGTTGTATTAACTGATAATGGTAATAATGTATTATGAAAATGAATGACAAACTTCGACAATGTCGACTCATTCCCTCTATTAAGCGTATCAGATTTAGATTCTCTTAAGATGGATGTTAATATAATTGTTCCAGGTAACACTCCTATTCCATTAAGCAAAGAAGAAGTTAGAGATAGGAACTTAAATATAATAAGAGTGAATACTGCATGATATAAAGATTGAACACTTGTTATCAAAAAAGTATGATGAGAATGATGAAATCTTGTCGATAGAGCATATAATATTTTCTGATTGTCTTCTACTTCTGTATCATATGATGATACATTCAAATTAAGTAAAGAACAAAAGGCTATCATAGCTGAGAACAAATGAAGCAAATCTTTATATTGGAACATATTCAAAAACAACGTACTTCCTAATCTTTCAGAAGAAGCACAGAATATAACACAGGATGTGTTTGAGCAGTACGTTACTAAATCATGAATTAATAATGTAAAATTAACTCATCTATATAAATGCTTTGCAGCTGGTGATCTTCAAGAAATGGTTGACAACTCTATCGCTGTTATTAATGCTGCGACAAATTGACAACTCGCATTGAAATCAAATAACGACTCTATGAGAAATAGTGTCAATATAAATGATTCAATTGAGCAGTTCGCTGAGTTTATCAATGGTATTAAAGATTTCCAGAATAGTAATTACAAGAAGAGTAAGCTATTAGAGATGTATATTGATTTCTTGTCTGCTCAATTGCAGATATGAAATGCCTGAAGAGATGCATGGTTTAATGACTTCAAGGCTAGACATTGATATGCACTATCATTATTGAATAACTTATCAGATTTCAAATACTGAGCAGATATGTGATTAGATCCACAAGACTTGTTTATAAACAAGAATCACACTACTGCTAGAGTTGTATGAGAAGAATCTGATATGTTTGATAGGTTAATAGCATGAGAAAATGTTGAAGTAAATTGAGAGTGAAGAATGCTATCTAATCCAACTGATGAAGAAATTAATAGACAAATAGATTACAAAACAGAGCAAAGAAGAATATTGAAAGAAATCAGAGCTCAAGAAAAAATAATTAATGAGAAAGAGGCAGCATGGAGAGCTACTGAATGACAGAACAAAACTGAAGAGCAAAGGAATATCCGTAAAAAATTATTTAACGCATGGCAAGATGAGCTTTGAAAATTAGATGATTTACAATCTCAACTTGATGAATTAAAATATTGAGATTCGGCTGAATGATCTATTGTTATCAATGAAGAATGAGAAATAGATTATGACTTTGCTCAGAACTCTTATGTACTTCAAGATGAATGAACTTCTTCATGAGAAGCATATGCAGATAATGCTATGAAGGCGCTTGCTATATTAAAAGCTAACTTCATAGACAACAACTTAATATCTGTTGCACCATGAGAAGTAACTAATATAAAAGGTACAAAAATTTTATCTAATTGATTACTATGAATAATATCATGAAAAGAAATGTTCACTACTGACGTATCAGACGCTTCTGTGTCAGAAACAAGAGAAAGATCAGATTACGCTATTACTAGAAAAGATATAACTAACAATATAGAAATATTATCAACATTGAAAGAAACTAATCCAGAGCTCTTCGAAAAGATGCTTGATGGAATGTTTAATACAGTTAAGGAAATATGATTTACAAATGATAGCTGAATAAATAAAAAATTATTAAGAGCTAAAAATCTTGTTGCTCAGAATCCTGCTAACTTAATAAAAGTTTATAATGAGTTATCTCGTGATCCATGAATTAACATAGATAATATTATCTGATGAACATTTGAGAAAAATTTAACATACCAAGGTGTAAATCTAAAATGAGCTCTTAATTCTATATCTACTGAATACTTCAATTCTGCTCCATATATCTATCGTTCTGGATGACAGACTCGTTCTATGAATGAAAATATAGAACAATATCATAAAGATTATGATAAATACTTTGAAGGTATAACGCCATCTGATGAACAGATAAAAGCATTTGCTATGTTGAAATCAGCATTTGAAGATAGAAAAAGCCCAGCAGATTCTGATTCAAAAACAAAAGTATTTGCTATCCCTTGAGTAGCATGAGCATGAAAAACAACGTTGCTGACTGCGTTCTTTAATCGAGCAAAAGAAAATTGATGAGTAACTTTGTATGAAACAGATAATATAAAGAATAAAGTTCAAACTTCTTTAATATATGACTTCAACAAACAAAGTAATACAATCTGGAATGCGTGAGCAAACGAATATATATATGCTAAAATAACAAACAAAGATGAATCATGATGAGATGTATATATTAAATTCAAAAAATCTAATTGTATTCCACATAAAAACTTTGTAGATGAAAATCAAGAATTATTACCATGAATGTTAGATGAATTAAAAAAATGATGATACTGAGATATATGGGACGACGATGCTATAATGGCAATAGCACAAGTATGAAAATATTCTAGGAAATGAGACAAGTGAGCGAATTGGTCTAATAATGTATGGAAAATAAATTCTTTTGAAGAATCTGATGCGTCTGAATACAATGAATCTAAAACAAAAGTTGATGTAGTGTGAAATACATGAACATTAAAACCACAGCAAAATCAGTTTAATTTCTGAGAAAAGAAAAACAAATCAGTTCTATGAGATATAGAATTCGCAGTTAGGATGTGGTCTACAATATGATCATTGAAAGATGCATTCAAATGAAAGTGAGTAAGTTGAATTAATATGCAGACACTTAACTCATACTTTGAAGTCGCAGATCCTACTGTTATGCATGATATGTGATTCTCAACAAGTTATGTTGTTAAGCCGTGAAAAGATACATCATGAAAATTTATAATTGTTGATGAGGCTCAGAATGCATATAATCCTATAATGACATCATTGATAGAACAACTATGATGAAAGAATGTAATAGTTATGTTATGAGATTTTCATCAGAATAGTAAATGAACTGTTCTACAAGAAAATACTGATGAATCAAATTACATGCTTGAAACTCATAGGTGAACTAAAGATATCAATACAATGAATGAAATAAACTGATTTACTCAGCAATCTCTAATAAAGCAAAACGCTATTTGAATGTATATGGTAGATAGTGAAGACTTCATTAAGTATGATGATATAGATACAAACTTATTTAATAGCGCTCCTAAAAAGACGTTGTATATAACATCCAGAAACAAGAAGAGACAGGAAGTGAACAACCAATACATTGAGCATCTATGATGAATGAATAAAATAATATCTTCATGAAAGACTCTTCAAGTTATGTTAGCATGAATAGATTCAAATAGAAGAAAAGATAAAGAAAGGAACTCAGAGATGCCTGATGGTTGACTTAATATGGCATGATTTAAACCAAGAGAGAATTGAAAGTTCTATTATAAAAATCAGAATGGGGTTAATATGATATTCGTTCCTAACACAACAAATACTGATTTGTCAGATACGACAATACAAGAATGTCTTAGATCATTAAAACCAGAAGAAAGAAAATGAGCTGAAGTTTACATACCAGCATTTGCAATTACTTCTGATAAATCGGCGTGAAAAACTGTTGAGAATGTAATCTTAGATGAGGATATCACTAACAGTGAATACGATTTCTTATCTGAACAATCTGTCAAAAGATATTATGACGCTTTCACTAGGTGAGCTAAAAAAGTTTATATACCAAATCATTCATCAAGATTAATATGAATTACTAGACAGCAAGCTGAAGATTTGATGAATGGTAAACCATTAACTGAAGCTATTGTACCTATGCAGGAAGACAAAGTAGAAAAAGAATATTATAATTCACCTGTATTCTCAAGTAAGAAAAGATGACCAACAAAAGTTGTAGAAGATATACTTAACTTTGCACAGTGGGCTGGTGCTGAACAGCTTGCTGATATAGTTAGTAGAAACTTGTGAGTATTGAATACATATAATCTTGCTACTTCTACTACTGCAGATAACAGCATGTGATATGAAGATTATAATATGTCTACAAGTTATCTTGATTCAGTCAAAAAAGAAATAGCTGATGCTTGGGATCTTAATAGGAATAAGATATTAATTAAATTGGAGAAGAATAAAAACAATCAATCTTATAAAAGAAATAGAGCAATATTTGATAAAATAGATGCTACTATATATTGAAAGAAAATCCAGATACCTGTTGATATGGAATCATATGAAAAGAATAGGTGAAAGAGAGATGCTGATAGACGTTATGTTCAGATTTGAGATGAGAGAGTTGTACGATGACCAAAGAATTTGAAAAATAAAAGATTGAGCATATCTGATTTACAAACAATATCTGATGGAATAAAAGAATGAAATCTAACTGAATGAATGTTATATGTCCCTGAGACGACAACAAAAAAAGATTGAAGTATCTCTATTGTTATGAAACAAGTTCAACCAAAATGGATAGATAAGTTTGTAAAGTGATGGATCAACTATACAGATAAATGAGAGCTATCAGCTATTGATATGGAAAGAGAAAAGAGAAATATTGATAGAATGTTTATGAATCCAAATGATAGAGAATTATTAAATGATCTTAATGATGCTGTTGATAAATTATTTAGTAAATTGTCAGATGAGGACTTATATCAAAAAGATCAATATCAGCCAGATTTAATTATAAAATCACTTGTGTGAGAAGAAGTCCTAAGTCCAACATGACAAGTTACTATAACTAATGAGCAAAAATCAAATGCTGTTTGAGAAGAAATATCATCAGTATTATGAGTATGAGAATGAAATGTATTATCGTCATTGCCTAATGAAAGACCAGTTAGAAAAGTATATGTAAGTAATTCTATTGATAATTTAATGCCAAGTAAAATTAATTGAAGATTTGAAATATTAAGAAAAAGTATAGAAACTTTAAATTGAATATTATCTGATATTGAATCACTAAATAATGATTTACAAAATGAGAGAGATAGAGATATTATAGATGAAATAAATTTAAAAATCCAGAATAAACAAGAATATAAAAACAATATATTAAATAACTTTAAAAATGATTTGTTAGATTTAACAGAAAGTGTTATGAATCTAAATAATTGAGATACTACATTATGAAGGACTGAAGAATACTACACGAATGAAATATGATTATACGATGATACAGAATCTGAATTTACTTGTAATTAATATAAACACATGGCAGTAACACAATGCGATTACAGTAACAAAATGACTGATATAGTTAAAAAGCGAGGCCGAGAGGGGATGACAAATTCCCTCAGGCTTTATGCTAATGCGTGAGCGATATATGATGATTATACTCGCTTGAATGATACAAAGATTGTAATGTCTGAAGCTTATTGATCAAATACTCCTATGATGAGTTTTATCAATAATACCGTAGACAAGTATCCTGAAATATATTCTCGTATTGTATCTCCTTCTAAATGAGAGACGGCTTATGCTAAAGAAATGCAAGCTGCATTAAATGTATATTTATCAAATAATATAGATAGTAATATAACATATATAAATGCCGTACAGTGAAAATGAAAAGCATGACAATGGAATATAAAAACAGATTGAACTGAATTATCTGAACAAGAACAAGAATTTATTAGAGACTTAGCAACTGCGTTAGATGGCTTCGTATGAACATTTAAAAGATGAGAAAACCAGAATTTAGCGACGCTTATTGAATGATGTATACAGAATTGAGTTATCTGACAAACAATAGATACTAGCGATTCAAAAGCAAGACGGTCATGACTAGGATGATTAATTTGACTTTATTCAAGTACATGATCTGGTAAGAATAATGTATTGTGATTATTATGATTATACGACTGAAATAAAAAAAGGAAATATAATATAACTATGCCAGATTGAACTACGAAACAATTTGCGATTGCTGATTTGTATAATGCTGATGATAATGTAATGCAAGAAATGTTCTGAGCATTATTTGCTACGTCTGAGGCATGAGCAAATAATCCTATAATCCAAAATCCTAACTTATATAGACAGGCTATAAAACAATTAATGAAAGCTACTGATAAGGATGAACGTAAATCTGCAGTTATGAATGCGTTCAATAAGTTCTTAAAATATTCTGCTTTCGCAAAGATGACTTCATATTTTCTTAATATAGCGTCGTCAGTTGCTATATGAGCCAGCTGTTTTACGACATGATTGTTAAATGTTATGTCGTATAATAAAAGGACAAGTAAAGATAAAGTTAGAGATGCGCTTGTCAGATTCTGATTCAAAAAAGATCATTTTCAAATAAGAACAGATGACCCTGTCTCTTGGATTAAAGACCACGTTTGAGCATATTTCTATAATAAGTTCTGAGTTGCTAGTTATGAAAAAGGTAGTAAAAACTCAGATTTCAAAGACATATCTCGTGAAAACACTTCATGGATAGATAATGAAAAAATATCATTTCTATTAACATGACCTATGAACATATTATGAGATACTATATGGAAATGAGAATACCAAAACATAGCTATGGACATGGCGCTACAAAAGTTATGATGGACGTGATCACTTGATTCGTACTTATATATGCAAGATGAGAATTGAATGATGGTGCCAGATGAAGCCGCCGCAACATTGCTGTTAACAACATTCTTAGAAAAGATGGCGGATCTCACATGATTCACTTCAATTGATTGATGATGACAGTTAAATTTATGAGTCAATGTATTTGCAAATAATCCTAAATTAGAAAATTCATTATTAGCTTCAACTACCACAGCAGTTCTTAAAATGTGGCACTGGATGACAACATGGTGAACAACGTATGTTAATAGGACATATAGAATATTAGCATGATGAGCTGTTAATGTATTAACTACTCAAGAACAAAAAGATAATGCTTATAATGGTATATGAGGTAATTGGCTTATAAATAGATATACTCGTTCTATGGAATACGGTTGAGTATCTATGCCTTGGGAGCATGCACAAGCACTTGTATCTAAAGATGAATTCTTCAGAGAGATAATGAGACTCGGCGCATGAGTCAGAAATCTTTATAGACTTGGTAATCTTGCTTGTCGTGATGAAGCTACGTGAGAATTAGATTGGTGATGTGCATGGAAGCATTTCTTATCTGTTGTATATCTTCCAGCTCAGGCTGCTGAAGTAGCACATCCAACGATAAGAGCTATATATAATATGGCAAAAGATTGCTTTACTGCTCATAACTATTTTGAAGATAAAGATTTATGAGTTAGTGACTGAGATATATTCGCAGAATCGATGTTGACTAATTTCGTTAAACCATTCTTCAGAGCTTTATATCCATTGAAATTAACATCGCAATTTATAGATAAACAATATCTTGATGAATTAAATGAAGACTGATTTGTCAAAAATCTCATTGATGTTATAATGGATTCGTCTGAATGAATATTATATTATACAGCTGATGAATTATCTAGTTATGTATATTCTAATTGAGCATATTGACCAAAAAGTTATTTAAACAATGACACTACAATATTCTGATCTCCATTAGAATTGCGTGATACTATGAATAAAATATGAGATATTAAACATATAGAAAGTATTGCAAACGATTGAATCGCTACTAGATTGCTTAATATGTTTGCAACCACAAGAATGATTAAGTGAGCGTTAAGCGATGACAAATCTACATCAATGTATGACAGCTGAAGAGCTGATAAATTACTTCGTGATTGGAACTGAGATGATGATATAATATCTATGCAACATTGAAAGTTCACTGAAGATATGTTGAATGATCCAGACTTCCTACAATATACATGGAATAATTTAACATCTGATTGGCAATCATATTGAGCTAACTTTAAAGAATGAGTTAGAGATAATAAATATAATAAGAATGAGATAGATTACTTTGAGACACTTCTTAAAAAAGATATGGACGAAGCAAGAATAGCTAATCCATGACTATCTGATTTGCAAATATATGATACAGCGTTAAGAACATTCTTTGAATGAACTCCTACATACGATTTGATAAAGAAAGCTATACAGCAATATGATGATGCATGAGAATCTGAAATGTGAGCATATACTGATTATTTAGCATCTGCTGCTCGATTGGAAGAGACAACATGAGTAAAATGATTGGCGTTGTTAGCTGAATATAGAAAAAGACAATATATGGATAAATTGTGAGTACAATATTCTTCAAGGCAAACAGCTCAAGAAAAAGAATTGCTATGAGCTATAGAAAACCAAGTTGCTTGAGAGCTATGAGAATATCTATGGCTTGCAGATAGGAGACAATATTCTAATTTAATGTGAGCATGGTTTGTAACTAAACATCCAGAATATAAGAATTATGATCCATTCAAGAATCTATTAGAAGATGACTGAACCATAAAGAAGACGGCAGACTTAAAAACTTCATGAACTTTATGAGCTGCGCTATGGGCAAATAACTTAGCAAAGACAGAGATGATAATATGAAATACAAACTGATATGAATTAGCTAATGTGTTTACTGAAAAATTCTGAAGTGCTATAGAAAAGAACTGAAATGAATATACATTTAATCCAACTAAAGCTGCTCAAATAATAGATCAAACATTACTTCTAAGACAAGCGTTGGAAGACTCATGAAAATCTCCAGCAGATATATCATTAATATTAGCTCCACATCTAACTAAGAATTTAGAATTGTGGAATTACACATTATCTAGTGATAGTGCTGAAGCTAAAAAATTTAGAGAAGATATGTGAGTTGAAGCTATTGATAATATAAGATGATTATTATATGATACATATACTGATATTAATTGATTGCCTGATTTGCTAGATGAATTGAATGATGAAACAACTATTAAAACTATATTATGAAAGAATGTAAAATGATATAAATGATGAGGTGGTAGTCTTTATTATTGAAAAAACACCAAGAAAAATTATGATTATTATAGCAAGCCTGCTAATGCGTTTAATAGTTGGTGATCAAAGAATTTACCTAGTTTATCAAATTCATATGGAAAAACAGGAAAATCAAATTATGCCTGAAATTATAATTCCAGAGAGTTCTACTTCTTGAACCAAAGAAGCTATCGAAATAATGTCAATTCCACAAGAATCGCTCCCGACATTCCACTCAGCATCTGAGGATTCTCTAAGACTACAGTCAAATCAAAAAATCCAGTTAGCTGATTCACAACAAACATTAAGCCTTGGGAAAAAAGATCAACCGCTAAGCTTGGAAAAAGTAAGAACATTGTTTGATGAGAATGATCTCGATGACCAGTCTCTAGTTTCAAAGCTTAAAGAAATTATGAATTGAGCAGTTACTGCTAATCCTAAAACGTGAGAACTTATGGAAGATTACAAGACACAACTTGACGCTGTCAAGTATATAATGAAACTGAAGTGATTTGGTTGAAAAGATGCGCAATTCGTTGTCAACTTGTTCAATTCAAATCAATGAAAGATTGGATAATATTTATCTTATAATGATTTAATTAAATGGCAAAGAAAGCTAATCCAGAACAACAATCACTTCAGAAGTATCTGAAGAAGAAGACAAAGCGTAATCAGCAAATAGTGGATGTTAATCTTATCACTAAAATGAATGATAATCAGAATAGTGACACTGCTAAATATCTACATTCATTAGTTCCAGCTGTGTTTGATTACTTCGATAAAAACTTCTGGAATCTAAAGATAGAGTGATATAAAAAGTATATTTGATACGCATGAGATAGAGCATTTGCTCTAGAGAGTAAATGACAAGCATGGAGATCTAATATAGTTACTCCATTAACAAGGACATTTGCTGATGCTCTATATAATAGAATATTTGATTCTGAGTTTAATATTGATGTATATGCAACAACACCAAGTTGAGCTAAAGATTATACAGTAAAGATAAATTGAGAAGATGTAACATGGTCACCTAAAATGTCAGTAGAGGCATTAAACGAACGGTGCTATATTACATCTAATATAGATCATAATATCAAACGTGCAGCAAAAGATGCTGTTAATACATGAGATTGATTTTGGAGAGTGGACATGGATGTAGCTGATGAATATCAAAAGTGGATTGATGATTCAAAAAATAATGATTGAAAAGCATCTACAAAACGATATGAACTAACTAAATGTAACGCAATTGCAGAATATATTCCATGGGAAGAGATAATATACGATGCTCATAAAGACTTTTATGAATCTGAATTTGTTGGTTGGAGAAGAATAGAATCTGAATCTAAATTTAAAACTAGACGATGATGGTTGATTGATACTCCAGATTCAACATTTGATTATATAAACAAAGAATGAAACAAAAGATTATTCTTCGATAAGGATTATTCAAAATTCAGAAATCTAAAACAGTATGAGGCATTGTTAAAAAATAACTCATTCTGATTTGTAGAAACTGACATCTATTGATTAGATATTGAAAACCTAAAAGACAAATGAGAAACGTATGAGCATTGGACAAAGGATACGTTAACAATATGTAGGAATTGATATGTATTATATGATGGTGATAACCCATATTGATGAACTATTCCATTTGTACATTTGTGATTATGAATAGCAGCTAATCAGTGAGTGAATGACGGTATATGCCAACTTTTACTTTCTATACAAATACTCTATGACCTTGTATATAACTGATACGCAGACTACCTTAAGAGACATTTTAATCCAATGTATATGTCAACTTGAGCTCAACGAATTGAATGATTCGAAACAGGTTACCTCGATCGAGAACCTTATAAAATCATTAAAAACCTCGGAGAAGGTAAGGTTGAGAGATTGGACTTGTGAGATGATATCACGAATTGATTTTCTATGCTTCAGTCGCTCTACGAAATGGCTAGCCAGATATCTTGAGTTACTAGATACACTTGAGCTGGTGCTGGACAATGAGTTGAGAGATCGCCAAGAGCCGCTGACTACCAAGTCCAGATCACACTTGAAGTCTTGAAACCTATTGTATCATCTATATCAAGAGCTTTGGATGCAACATCTAAAATACGGTGTAAGCTCGCCCAAACGAAGCTTCCTCCAAAATGTATTGTCTCAATTATGGGTGAAAAAGGAAAAGAAGTCTTCAAAAAAATCACGCTCGAAGACCTGGAAAACGATTTCACAATCAGATATAGTAATTCGTCGATAGCAGATTATACTAAATGAAAGAAGCTTTCAGACATACAAAACTTCATGCAATACTGACAACAGCTATGACAAGATCCAGCAAGGAATGCTTATATTATTGATCAAGAAGCTATTATCAAAAAAGTTGCTGAATTACTCGATATTGATGGTGCTGTATTATCTCCAGACGAATATAAGAGAGTGCGTGAAGAATGGTCTGTTGCTACTGCACAAGCTGACACATCTGCACAAGTTGAAGCTGCTAAAGCGCAACAAGAAGCACAGGCTGAAATGCAGGCGGAACAACAATGAGCATCATCTCCAGATCAATTGGCGGCTGAAGCTCAGGCACAAGCTGTATTACAGGCCACTGAGCCAGCAGCTGAACAGAGTTATGAAATACCACCTACAGTGATTACTGAGTAGGTGGTGCTCATATATTTTAACTTATTATTATACGAAACATGCCAGAATGAAACGTAGCTGTAGCTAATGCTGCAACATGAAGCACTAGCTCAGATTCAATAGTTGGAACTACTGCTGCACCTCAAGCTCCAACGCAAATGAATGCAGGTGCAATAGAAGATTATTTAGTTAATGTAGACAAGGCTACACCATGAAATCCTAAGTGAACGCCTGGTTGAATTGATGAAGCTATAGCCTGAAAACCATTAGATGAACAAATTAAAATCATCAATGATTTAGACAGGGTTGTAGACAATACAAACCGTAATCCTAACTTCATAGATGCTTGATGAGTTCAAAGAGATTTACAACAGCAACAGGCACAGCCTGATCAAACTGAAGAAGTAAAACAGGAAGAAGAAAAACCAGAAGTCGACCCTAATAGCCTTGAGGCAAGAATAGCCGCGCTTGAACAAGCTAAGCAACAAAAGGAAGCCGAAGCTGCTCAATTAGAAGCTGATAAGAATCCAGACAACTGGGAAGAAATCTCTTATGAAGAATGGCAAGAACACTGGAATGAATTCCAGCAGGCTCAGCAAGACCTTCAAGAAGCTAGACAAACAGCAGC
>RHMF01000450.1_pt1 | contig 18179 bp, 13 predicted proteins | sample 5365151 | NCBI WGS metagenome assembly RHMF01 (sample SAMN10266501, study PRJNA497801) | feces metagenome | isolation source: feces | host: Bos taurus | place: China: Prairie of Fairy Mountain | collected 2017-08-14 | reverse complement strand
CTTTGTCTGGGTGTTGAAAGCGATGCTCTCGATAGGGTCAAAAGTGCCACTATTGCTAGTCTCCACGGCATAGAATGTCTTGTAGTTGGTACGCTCGGTTATGCCATACTGGTAGGCAAGGTCGAGATATACCGTTGAGCCGAAGCGCCAGCCAAGACCCGCTGTAACATAGTGCTGCTCCTTAGTCAATGGGTGGCTAAAGAGTTGATTTTCATAGCCATTGCGGAAGTTGTTGCCACTCCAGATATAGCCTGCACGCACCACAATGATAGGCAGTAGGTTTAACTCGGCACCAAGGCGCACGGTGTTGCCACCCTTGAAGTACTCGTTTAGCTGTGAGGTGTAGCTAAGACCATATATGGGGCTTGACTGTAGGCGTGCCGACTGATACCAGCTGCGCTCATAGTCTGCCGAGAGGATTATACGGTTGAAGATTGTGAATGCCGCACCAAACATCAGGCGGTGGGGTGAGCGGAAGTTCCACGAATACTCGCCATTATCTACCCACTCGGGACTCGTCGTAGAAGTAGCCATCTTTGTCGAATTCGTAGCCGTCGGGATTTGAGCCTGCACTAAAGGTGCGCGACCACATCTCGGCCTGATAGCCAAGAGCCACATTGTAGGCCGTGGGGGTGTGGTAGGCGATACCCAGACGCAAGAACTTGAAGGGGCGATAGGTAGCGCCAATCTTGAAGTTTACGCCTGTGCCCGAAAGCTCGGTAGCTTGGCTATAATTCATATAGTCAAGCTGATAGGGCATCTCCTCGCCTGAGGGGTATAGGCCCTCGGCATAGATATAGTTCTCGCCGTAGTAGGTTGTGCGACGATAGTTAATCGACTGAATACCGAGCGAAGCACCGATATAGAACTTATCGACGAAGTTCATGCCGAAAGTGATGGCATACTCGCCAATCGAGCCACGGGTCTGAACTGCCGAATATTGGTCAATCTCGGCATCGGGCGAGATACGGTCGATAAACCAACCCTGGTCGTCCTTGTTCGTAAGGCCATTCTTGTAGGCGAGCACAGCGCCCCAATAGTAGGGGTCGTTGCCGAAGTCCATACGGCCATCAGCATCGGTCTGCAAGCCGTCGAGGTTCGACATCTCGCAGAATAGGTTGGCCATTGAGTTGATTGCCGAGTTGCCCAATGATGCATTACGGTAGCTCTGGTTAAAGTCGGCAATGCGGTTGTAGGCAAAGCCCACATTGACATTCGTTACGGCGCCTGTGCCTCGGTAGGCGGTGAATACACCACCTATGCTCGACATGCCAAAGCGTGATGTGCGATCCTTGAAGGTCTGCTCACGGCGTGGTACACCATTGTAGTAGGGCTCGCCACCGCGTGTGGGGCTCTTGGTAAACTGCATCATGGGCGAGAGGCTGATATCGCTCTCGACATACATACCGATACCTGCGGGGTTGAGCGATGCCGAGACCATATCGGCGCCCAAGGCCGTAAAGGCGTTACCCATAGCCATAGAGCGTGCTGTGCCGTAGTTATGGGCTGTATTCGATAGGTTGTAGATATCACCCCAGGTGATTATGTCGTTATTCAGCGCTGTGCCACCGAAGTTGACGGTTTGTGCCGAGAGTCGGGGTGCTGCAGCTACTGCCAAGAGAGCTACGGCAACCAAGGTATATAGCTTTTTCATAGTGCGTTAAGTTTGGTGGTAGGGAAACAAGGAGTATGCCGCGGTTGAGGCATACTCCTCATTTTTTAAGTTTTAACGGCGTGATGATGTTGTGCCACCACCCGAGCGTGAGCTACCCGAAGAGTAGCCACCACCCGATGAGCTGCTCGACGATGAGCGTGAGCTACCCAAGCCGGTGTGTGTAGCGTTGTAGCTCGACTGCTGAGTGCTGCGATACGAGCTCGATGAGCTTGAAGAACTGCGACTCGACGAGCTTGACGAACGGAACGAGCTTGATGATGACGAACGGTTCGATGAACTTGACGATGTGCCACGCACGGTAGCCGATGAGCTCTTCTTATTCGATGACGAGCTTACGGTAGTGCCACGGCGGGTCGATGTTGAGCCGCCACCTGTTACCGATGTGCCCTTCGATGATGATGAGCTACTGCCGAGTGCTGAGCTTGCGCTGAACGAGTTGCTACGACTTGTCGAGGTCGACGAGCCACGGAAGTTGCCTGCCGAGCTGTGGCTCTTGTTCGATGACGAACTTGATGAGCCTACACTGACGCTGGTGCTCACCTTGGCATCGCTTGAGCTATAGCGCTTGTTTGACGATGAGCCTATGGTGGTGCCAGTGCCCTTGTTGCTCGAAGAGCCTACCGAGGTGAAACCTCCGTTGTAGACACCTGTCGATACCGAGCCACGGTTGCCACCTGGGCGTGTGGTGGTAGTGGTGTTTACTATGCTCTCCACGCGGTTATTGGTGGGCGACTGGTAGCGGTTACCGGTGTTCACGCGGTTGCCGTTGAGGTTCTCGTTGGGGCGACCTGCCGAAGCTCCTGAGCCTGTTGTGTGGTTGTAGCCGGGACGGTTGTTGTCGTTGTAGCCCGGACGAGTGTGGTCGGGACGGTGCTGTGGCGGACGCGGAGGCGCAGGGTTGTAGCCGTGACCATGGTTGTGATGGTGTGGGTAGTAACCTCCCCACCACCAGTCGTAGTGGTGGTAGTGGTGGCCGTGATAGCAGATGTTCCAGTTCCAGTCGTACCACGAGTAGTGCGGATAGCCCCACCATGAGTAGTAGCCAGGACGGGTGTAGAAGTTCCAGCCAAAGTTCCATGGCGACGAGTAGAGACCGAATGAGATGTTGACAGCACCCCATGAGCCAAACATCGAGGTGATGTACTTTGGCTCAACCCATACCTGGTCACCCGATACCATTACATTGTAGAATGCAGGGTCGTATGCCGATGCATAGTACAGAGCACGATTTGCCGATAGACTGTAGTAGCTCGACGGCATGCGGTAGTTGGGCGATTGGAAGCCGTAAAGACGACGAGCGTAGGCGCTGCTATAGTCGTCGGCAACGATGTTGTTGTAGTTGGGCTCCTCGTCGTAGTACGACGATGCGTAGTATTCACGCTCGGCGCGTGCTGCCTCCTCCTCGGCCAAGCGTGCCTCCCACTGAGCACGACGAGCCTCAGCCTCAGCCCTCTCGGCCTCGGCCTGAGCCTTCAGACGATTTGCTACCTCGGTGCGATTGTCGGTGCGATATAGGTCGCTGGCACCATACGATGCCGAATTCCATAGAGCTGTGCAACTGCCGAGCAAGAGTGATGCTGCGGCCACGGAGCATATCATTACAAACCTTCTCATAGTTGTATAGTTTTTCACTTTATATAACGCTTCATGGGGCAAAGGTCGTACCCAACAGATAAACTTTTTTCTTTGGGGTCTACCTTGGCTATTACAAAGGTAGTTATTTTTTTGGAAATATTGTGCATTATGGGGTTAAAAGCGAAAAAGTATAGGGTGAACTGCCCAAAATGCAGGGCGAAGTGCAGGGGGGGGATTGTTAGATTATAGGACCTTGAAACCATAGGACCATAAGACCATTAGGATTTTTTCCTGTCGTCTTACTTGTCCTATCGACCTAAGAGTTGATACACACCATAAAACAAAACAGACGACTTATTAAGTCGTCTGCTCTGCAATAATTAGTGAGGTCTGAAGCGGATTCGAACCGCTGTACGAGGTTTTGCAGACCTCTGCCTAGCCACTCGGCCATCAGACCATTTTCGCTGGGTTATCCCCAATCGGAGTGCAAATATAGAGATAATTTCCCAATCTCCAAAATTTTAGCGAAAAAATTTTTAAAAAGAGGTGTTGCGAGTGTGGGTGTTATAAGCAGAATTTTGGGAATTTAGTGAAATTAGGGAGATTAGGGAATTTAGTGAAGCGCTACCGACATTTATCCTTAAACTCTCTAATATTTCTAATTGCTTTTTCTAACAACTAATAACTAAAAATTAACAACTCTCTTTTATCTATACACTCGCGTTCCACCTATTGGTCGCTCGAGGGCGATTGCCGGTGTAAAGTCGCTATCGGTGGTTGTTGCGCGGGTTGCGGAGGTCGATACCTTCATTCCCGTTAGTGAGGCGATGGCGGCAACAAGGCCGATATCATACTCTCTGTCGCCCCACTCGGCACGAGGTATGGGGTAGTTCTTATCCGAGATACCTATTGCGTTATCTGTGGTGAGGTCGATATCGGGTGCGATACCCTCGCCCCAGCCGCCATATCCCTTGGCATTGAAGCACATAAAGGTGATGGGGGCATACTCCAGATATGTTGAGCCGATATGACGGCGTGTAACATCCATACCGCAGTTCTTGCCCTCGGTGGTTGAACCGACGATTGTCACGGGGATGTCGATGCCACGCAGACCCTCGATGATAATCTCGGATGCCGAGGCACTATATCCCGATGCGATAACGGTGAGGCGGTTGATACCAAGTGATATGCCCGTATCTTCTAGGTTAAACTCTGATTTTGTCTCCGACGAGTCGTTACGAGGGTTGCGCTCAACAGAGCAGAATAGTGTGCCATCGTAGGTGCTACCAAGTAGCGATGATGCGAGCTTGATAGCCGATATCACCGAGCCTCCACCATTTGAGCGTAGGTCGAGAATTAGCTCTTGGGCACCCTCTGTCGAGAGGTTGCCAATGGCGGCTAATAGTCCGTCGTCGTATTCCGACTCAAAGCCTGTGTATACTAGGTAGCCAATCTTGTGGTCGTAGCCCTCGATTGTGAACACCTCGTGGTGAGCCACGGTAGTGGGCTGGTATGAGCTCTTTGAAAGCTTGGCACTAAACTGCTCCTTGTCGGTCTGTCGCAAAAGGTTGAGTGTTAGCGATGTAGTGCTATTGTTCTCAATGGCGTTGAATAGCGTGTAGTAGTTGCTATGTGTGATATAATCGCTATTGACCTGTGTGATGACATCGCCACGCTTGATACCGCTCTGCTCGGCGGGTGAGTTGGCATATACATCCTCGATGATAAAGCCGTAGTAGCCATTGTCCTTGTCGACAATTGCTATGGTGTAGTGCAACGAGATGCCAAAACCTGTGGTCTCGGCGCGCGTATTGTCATCAATTTCACGAATATATGAGTAGAGAGTGCGAGAGCCATCTTTGTTTGCGTGGCCATCGTCACCATTTGTAGTAAGCTTTAGAAGTGAGTCATCAAGATAGTTCTCCCACTGCTGACTACGGTTAAACGATGCCGACTTCTCCTCCACCTCGTCGAGCCAATAATACTCCTCCGCAAGGCGCTTGTCGATATAGGCAATGATGTCGCTATCCTCGTTTGTCGGAGGTGTGGGGTTGTCTATCGACGGGATATATGGCGAGGCGCATGCCACGGCAAGCATGGCTATAATGGCAAAAAGTAGCTTTCTCATAATTTGTTGTGTTACAGTTTATTTATGAGTGAAACAATAAGTACTGCGATAATAATTGAGATAATCATAGATATGGTATATTCCATTTCCAACCCCTCTTTTATTTGTGTCTTCCACGCATTAAATATAGAGTAGTAATCTATGAGCTTGCTATGTTCCCTAACAAATAGCTGTTTAGTTGCAATATTAGTTTCGTTTTTTGTATAATACTCTTTCAAATGTCGATATGACTTATCAATCGTATTTTTGACTTCGATAGCATTGTGCCGATCTAAAATATCTAACTCTTTATTATCAATCTTATTGTTAATAGCCTCTAATTCATTTTTTAACTCAGTGTTATCAGCGGGCATATAACTTAAATGCTCATGTAGTAGTGATATTTCTGATTTAATATCAGACTTTAATTGAAAATGCAAATATAATGAATGCGTGATAGATGGAGTAAAGACTAGCACTCCCATTGTTGTTGCACAGAATATTCCTAATAAGAATTGTTTATTATCGTCGAGAATAAGACTTTCTCTGATCATTTCTCTAATAGCAATAACTAATATTGCCCACCATCCACATACTATTATCCATAATAATGTATCAGCATAGATATCGCTTATGCTATCAAACACGCCTGTTAGCTGCATGGTTGTAACACAACTTGAACATATCCAGTATGATAGTATAGCAAAGACAATCCAGTAGCCTATCTTTATCATTTGCTTGACGCCTATTTTGGATGGGCTGACTTCGAATTTCTTATTGAGTCTAACGGAGAGCTCACGACATAAATCTACTATTGAAATTTGGTTAGCAGTTTTGTAATCAGTACTACTTAAAACTAAGTCTAAGCCAATAGGTAGTGAACTGTCATCTATGATATATGGAATGATACAATCTTTCGATTTATTTTTATGAGCAAATGCAACCTCACTATTTGTAAATTTTGAGGTATATGAATTCTCGCTTGCTATAAGTAAAAATATCCGACTATTCAATATGGCATCGGCAATAACCTCTGGAAAATCGTTGCCAATTTTTATCCTCGGTTTATCAATAAAATAGGATATTCCTTTGTATTTATCTAACTCCTTGCAAATGCGTGCTACAATATCGTAATCCTTGCGGCTATAGCTTATAAAAATGTCATATTTCATATATAAACCGTTTAGATTATAATTTATTGCTATTGAAGTATTTGCATATCTCGGTAAGGCCGCACTTGTCGCACTTGGGCTTGCGTGCTATGCAGGTGTAGCGGCCATGAAGGATTAGCCAGTGGTGAGCTATCGGTAGTAGCTCCGAGGGGAAGCCTGCCTCCAACTGTCGCTCTGTTGCAAGCGGTGTTCGGGCGTTGCGCGAGAGGCCTATGCGTGCAGCTACGCGGAAAACATGCGTATCTACGGGCATCACCTCCTTGCCCCAAAGCACAGCGCCAAGGACATTGGCCGTCTTGCGACCTACGCCTGGCAGGGTCTGCAAAGCATCGAGGTCGGTGGGTACCTCGCCACCATACTCCGCTACAAGTTTTTTTGCAAGCGCCACAAGGTGCTTCGCCTTGTTGTTGGGATAGGAGATAGAGCGAATATAGCGGTAGATATCCTCCTCGCTTGCCTCTGCCATAGCCTCGGCTGTGGGGTATGCCGAGAATAGGGCGGGGGTGGTGATGTTTACACGCTTGTCGGTGCATTGCGCCGAGAGCACAACGGCAACCAACAACTCAAAGGGGTTGCTATAATCGAGTTCGCTCTCTGCCACAGGCATCGCCTCGCTAAAATACTCTACGCATCGCTTAAAGCGCTCTTTGGTGGTCATCGCTTATCGGTTTTGCGCCACATACGCCACGCTATCTTCTTTACAAATAGGCCGTATGAGGCAATGTTCTTTATTAATGCTCGTTCGCTACGAATATCGCTCCACCAACGGCCGATATACTCGCCGACCGAGCCGTTGAAGGAGAGCAACCATAGGGCGGTATTCTGCTTCGAAACAAGTAGCTCGTGGTGTAGTTTCGCGTGGTTGTAATGTTCGTCGTACCAGAGGCTTATATCGGCCAACGAGTCTACAAATTGTAGCTTCTTACGATAGTCGGGGTTGTGGCTCACGCTGTGCGTGAGCACACGGTGCACGGCCGTAGGGCGGTCGAGCGCCATATAGCGACTGCGTGCAGCAAACCATAGCCACATCGGCAGGTCATCGGTGAGCCATTCGGGGTGTTCCTCGGGGCGTACCTCGCTGTAATACTGCAGGACAAGGTCGCGGCGTGCCACTACGGTGCAGTTCTCGGCGGGGTTGTGCCTAAGCATTGCATCGAACGATGTTAGGCAGTCGCCCTCGGGGTAAATCGTAGTGTTGCCATCTTGGTCGATACGGCGCGAACGGGTGTAGCACATGCCGACATCGGGATTTTGGTCGAGTAGCTCGACCTGCTTCTGCAACTTATCGTAGGCCGTAAAGTAGTCGTCGCCATCGAGCATCGCAATATATCTTCCCTCGGCAGCCTCGACACATCGGCGATAGTTCGCCCTCATACCCACTCGCTCCGTGCTCTCGACGGTGCGGATAAACTCTGGATAGCGTGCTCGGTAGTCGTCGACGATGGCCTGTGTGCGGTCGCTGCTACGGTCGTTGCCCACAACGATTTCCACGCCAAACGATGTCTGCTGCATCAGCACACTCTCGATGGCTTGAGCGATATAGCGCTCGTGGTTGTAGGTGGTCATAACGACCGATAGCGTTATCTCTCGCATGGCTACTCCTTGGTTAGTTTTGCAAACTTGGCAAGGAGCGTCTTCGTGCCAAACTTATCGAAGTTTACGACCAATTTGTGGTCGGTCGAAAGTGGCTCGATACGCTCGATTGTGCCGCCCTCAAACTTGGGGTGAACGACTCTGTCGCCCACCTTGTAGGCGCAAGGTCCGAGCGCCGAAGGTGCTGTGGTTGAGGCATTTGCTGCGCTCTCTGTGGCTCTAACACCCACCGAACGCATACCCGCACGACGGGGGTCTACGGGGGGTGGTGTCGAGATTATCTCGGGGCTTGGGCTCTGCTTGGGGCGCTCTGCAGCGGGTCGGTTGCTATACTGGCCACCACGACGAATATCGTAGCGGTTGCGCAACGCCTCGAACGAGGGCTTCTCCCTCTGTGGGCGATCCTCCACCATTCGCTCCCAACGATTTTTACCGTGTAGCTCCTCGATATCGAAGTTGGCATCGAGGTAGTCGGGGTCTATCTCCTTGAGGAAGCGGCTTGGCTGGGTATTTTCGGTCTTGCCCCATACACGGCGCGTTTCGGAGAATGAGAGCATCGCCGCCTTCTTGGCGCGTGTGATGGCCACATACATCAGTCGTCGCTCCTCCTCGATATTCTCCAACGACTCCACCGAACGGCTCGATGGGAACAGACCCTCCTCCATGCCGGCAATGTAGATATAGTCGTACTCAAGGCCCTTAGCCGAGTGAATGGTCATCAGTGTCACGCGGTTGCCATCGTCGTCGTTATCCTGGTCGGTCTGCAACATGATATTCTGCATCCACTCGTCGATGGTGGGCTCGTCACCCTCCTCGCGCAAACCCTCCTCCATATCGCGGTGGCACTCATCCTCGTACGACGACATCATCGCCAAGACCTGCTCTAAGTAGTCCTTCGATGTCTCGTTCTCGATCTTCTGCTCCGACTCCAAAAGGTGCATAATGCCCGTGCGGGCGAGTACCTCCTTGCCAAAGTCGGTGATTGTGAGCTTCGAGCGCTCCAACGAGAGGGCGTTGATAAGCGATACGAAGTCCGAAACCTTCTTTACGACAACCTTCTCTACGGCATTTACCTCCGCCGTGCGCGTTAGCTCGTCGATAGCCTGCCACATCGATGTGCCTCGCTCCTTGGCTATCTGCTCGATACGCGCTATTGTCGTGTCGCCAATGCCACGGGCAGGGTAGTTGATGATGCGCTTGAACGACTCGTCATCGTTGGGGTTGATAATAAGGCTTATGTAGGCTAAGAGGTTGCGTATATCCTTATGCTCCAATAGCGACATACCCTTGTAGACACGGTAGGGAATACCGCGACGAGTAAGGGCTGCCTCGAACAAACCGTGCTGTTTGTTGGTGCGGTAGAGGATGGCAAAGTCGCGCCATTCGGCACCATCTCTTGCCCTATCCTTGATATCCATCGCCACCTCCATAGGCTCGTAGTGGTCCTCCAAGACACGCACCAGGCGTATCTTCTCGCCCTGGTCGGCTGCCGAGAAACACTTCTTCTCCAATCGGCGTGAGTTGTGCTTGATAAGCGAGTTGGCAGCATCGACAATGGTCTGCGTCGAGCGGTAGTTCTGCTCAAGCTTGTAGACCTTCGTTGTGGGGTAGTCGCGCTGGAACGATAGGATATTTTCGATTTTTGCACCTCGGAAGGCGTAGATGCTCTGCGCATCATCGCCCACAACGCATACATTGGAGTGCTTCAACGCCAAACGGCGCACGATGATATACTGCGCCATATTCGTATCCTGATACTCGTCAACGAGAATATAGCGGAACTTCTCCTGATACGCTGCCAATACCTCTGGGGCATCACGCAGTAGGATGTTGGTCTGCAACAGCAGGTCGTCAAAGTCCATAGCGCCGTTGCGCTTACAGCGGTTGCAGTATTCGCCATATATAGCGCCCACCTCGGGCATCTTAAGTTCTCTATCCTCTGCGCCGAGTGTTGCGTTGGCGATATATGCTCCAGGCGTTATTAGGCAGTTCTTCGCCATCGAGATGCGGGCAGCGACATTCTGCGGTTTGTAGCGCTCCTCCGATAGATTAAAATCCTTGACGATAGCCTTGATTACATTCTTGACATCGGTAGGTTCATAGATAGTAAAGCTCTGCGGAAAGCCTATGCGCTCGGCGTTCTCCCTTAGCAGGCGGGCAAACACCGAGTGGAATGTACCCATACGGATAAAGCGGGCACGCGGACCTACAATCTTCTCGATACGCTCACGCATCTCGCGGGCCGCCTTATTGGTAAAGGTCAGGGCGAGTATCGACTGGGGCTCTACGCCGTGTGCCAACATCCACGCTATGCGTGTTGTGAGCACTCGTGTCTTGCCCGAGCCTGCTCCTGCAATGATTAGCGAGGGGCCATCAAAGTTGGTAACTGCCTCACGCTGTGCAGGGTTAAGTCCTTGTAGTATATCTTCGTTCATCTTGTTTCGCTCTTAGCCTACAAAGATAAATTAAAAAGTGCAAAGTGCAAAGTTCAAAGGGGAAAGAGGGAAGAGATTTTTTAAGACGGTATGACAAGTAAGACGATAGGACCATAAGAAAAATCTTAAAGTCTTATGGTCCTATGGTCTTAATGGTCTTTGGCTACTTCCTCCCAGTGCCCCACCCTCCAATTTCTTGTCAAAAGGGGTTAGGCTTGGCTCATCTGAAAAGAAGATCCCCTCGGGATAGTACTTGAAGTACAGCCCGAGGGGTCTTACTTTTACAGATGGGTCGAGAATGACCCCTTTTCACAAGAAATTACTCGATGCCGAGATTCTTCTTAACATCAGCAGTAATGTCGGTGAGCGCTGCGGGGTCGAAGTATGCCAAACCTGCCGATGTCGCCATATCGCCAGCGGTGCTGAAGATAGCCATATAGCCACCTGCTACGGCAACAGCCTTAACAGCCTCGTTTGCCTTGTTGTAGATAGGCTCCATAAGCTCTGCCTCCTTCTGCTGGATATCCTGCTGTGCAATCTGCTGGAACTCCTGGAAACGCTGCTGCAACTGCTGCAACTCGCTCTCCTTCATCTGGCGGATAGTGTCGGTGTAGGTTGCACGGTTCTTCTCATACTCAGCATACTTCTGGTTGAACTCCACCTGAATCTGCTCGAGCTGGTTCTGCAAGTCCATGCCGTAAGCCTCAAGGTTGGTCTGTGCCTCCTTGAACTCTGGCATATTGGGTACGATAGCTGCGAGGTCTACACGACCAAACTTCTGTGCCGATGCTGCCGTTGCGCACAACATAAGTGCCACGGCGAGGGTCAGTTTCAAAATCTTCTTCATTCTTTAATAAATATTTGTTACTCAATCAGTTATTTCGCGTCTTATTAGTATCGCAATGCCTCGATAATGCGGTCGGTGAAGTCCACCTTCTCAGAGTTGTAGAGGAGGGTGGGGTTGGATGCCGAGTCGATAACCAGGTCGTAGCCATAGCGCTTTGCGAAGCTCTCGATAGCGCCGAACACCTTATCCTGAATGGGCTGGATAAGCTCCAAGCGCTTCTGCATCAGTGTACCGTCGGTGCCAAAAATCTTCTCCTGGTACTCCGTAGCCTCGGCCTCAGCATCGAGGATAGCCTTCTCGCGCTGCTGACGGTAGCTCTCCGAGAGCGATGCGCGCTGCTGCATATAGCTGTTGTACATCTGCTCTACGGCAGCAAACTTCTGGTCTACGGTGTTCTGGTAGCTCTCTGCAAGGTCGTCGAGGGTCTCGAGGGCGTTGTTGTAGCTGGTAAGCGACTTAAATACCTTCTCGCTATTTACCACCATATAGTTCTGTGCCGAAACGAAAGTCACGGACAAAAGGGCGATTGCCATCAAAAACAAACATTTTCTCATAGTAGTATTCAGTTTAAGTTTTACATTCCTAATTATATAAGCGCTTAAAGATGCAATATTATTGCCACCACGCCATATTTTCTCAATTTCTAACAACTAATAGCTTAAAACTAACAACTAATCATTAGAACTGCTGACCCATCACGAAGTGGAACTGCGAGCCACTAGGCTTGGTCTTGCCGTATGCGGGATCGAAGCCATAACCCCAGTCGATGCCAAGCATGCCGACAACGGGGAGGTAGAGGCGGACACCGATACCTGCCGAGCGCTTAATCTTAAATGGCGAGAACTCCTTCCACGAGTTAAAGCCGTTACCACCCTCCAAAAAGCCGAGGACATAGATTGACGAGCTAGGCTTAAGGATTACGGGGTAGCGTAGCTCCACAGTGTACTTGTTGTATGCCACAGAGTAGTACTGCGAGGGGTCGAGAGCGCCATCCTCGTAACCACGCAGGGCGATGATGTCTACACCATATATATTATAGCCTGTCATACCGTCGCCACCAATCTCGAAGCGCTCAAAGGGCGAAATCTTGTTCTTGTTGTAGTGGCCCAAGTAACCCATCTCGGCGCCGAGCATCAAGACAAGGTTCTGGTTAGCCGATAGCGGGAAGTACCAACGACTCTTAAGCAACCACTTGTGGAACTCTATCCAGCGGTAGCGATCCTGCTCCGAGAGGCTCTTATCAGCATAGTTCTTGCCGTCCCACAACGAGAAGGGGGGCGTTGCCTGTACCGAGAGCGTAAACTCCGAACCCGAACGCGAGAAGAAGGGGGCATCTACCGACGAGCGCTGCAAGACAAGCTTCAGCGACAAGGTATTTGAGACACCCTGGCTCATGATAAACGAATCCCAGCCCTTGAGGTTGTAGCGCTGATAGCCCAACTCACCATAGAAGGTGAAGTAGGGGTCGGGCCACTGCAAGCGCTTACCCAAGCCGATGGCAAGACCCATCGAGCGGTAGTACATCGTAGCATTCTGCCAAACATAGTAGGCGTTGTTCTGCTCCGAGATATAGCCCGACACAGAGAACGAGTTAGGACGACGACCACCCAACCAGGGGTCAGTGAAGCTAAGCGACAAAGCCTTGTAGTATGTGCCATTGGTCTGACCCGAAATCGAGAGTCGCTGATTCTGTCCCGAGGGGTAGGGTCGCCAAGCACCCTTCTTAAAGAAGTTGCGCAACGAGAGGTTGTTGAGCGTGATACCCACCGAACCTACGAAGGTGCCAGAGCCCCAACCACCGGCAATATTGAACTGGTCGGATGCCTTCTCCTGCAAAGGCCAGTTGACATCGACAAGCTCGTCGCTCACGGGCTTGATATCGGGGGCGATGGCCTGCTCGTCGAAGTGACCCATACCCATAAGGGTACGCATTGTCTGCATCAAGAGAGCGCGGTTGTAGAGTTCACCCGGGCGGACATAGAGCTCACGGCGGATAACCTCGTCATCAACACGCATATTACCCGAGATGCCGACATCGTTGATTGTAAAGGGCTTACCCTCGAAGATGCGAACCTCGATATCGAGTGAGTCGGGACCCACAACAATCTCTGCGGGCTCGATTTGCGACATCAGGTAGCCATTGTTCTGATAGAGTGACGATATGCTCATCTCCTCGGGGTTCTGCTCCTTGCCGATACCTAAGCGCTTATGCATCGACTTCTTGTCGTAGACATCGCCAGGTTGTACGCCGAACATCTGCTCAAGCTGCTCGGTAGAGTATACCGAGTTACCCACCCAGTTGATATTGCGGATATGGTATTTGTTGCCCTCCGAGAGACGGATATCCACGCCAAGGGTCTCATCGTCGATAAAGTAGATAGAGTCGCTGAGGATTGTGGCGTTGCGGTAGCCTCGTGAGTTGTAGAAATCGAGCAACAGCTCTTTGTCGGCCTCGTAATCCTCCTCCTTGAGCTTGCGGTTGAGGAAGAACATCCAACTCTTTTGGTGTGTCTTCTTAAAAGTGCGACGCAGACGCTTATCATCGAAGTTGTCGTTACCCTCAAAGTTGATAACGCCAACCCTAACTTTTGGACCCTTGTCGATATCGAATGTGACATTTACACACTGCTCGTAGGTTGTATCATTCTCTATGCGTACATCTACCTCGCAAGTGCGGAAACCCTTCTCGGCATAATGCTCCTTGATAAGCTTGACATTTTTGTCGATGACATAGTCCGAGAGCTCGGTGTTGCGACGAAGCTTCAAAACCTCGTCCTTGAGGTCCTTGCCCTTTGATGATGACACTCCCTCGAACTTCCAGTTGAGGATGCGGGCACGCTCACGCAAGAAGACCTCCAGGTCCACCGAGTCACCCTCGATGGTGGCACCAATCTGAATATTTGAGAAGTAGCGAGGTGCCCAAAGGCGCATCATCGCGTTCGAGATAAACTTGCTCGGAAGATAGATTGAGTCGCCCTCCTCCAGACCTGCCGACGACTTCAAAATGTCGTGGTTGAGATACTTCACGCCGTGGAGGTTGATATTGCGAATATAGTAAAGTTTGTTGTCGCTCTCGGTGAGCATCGGCGCGTTGCGGTCGAAATCTACCGTGTCGATAAACTCGTTGTTGCTATCGTCGCCAATGGTGTAGCGTGTCGATTGTGCCCACGATGCACTAATCGAGGCAACAATCGCCAGCAGGGCGACAAAGAGTATCTTTGCGTATCTCATCATTTACTCCTTCGTTTCAGTTACCAAACCATAACGCCTATCGCGCTTTGCGAATACCTCGATAGCCTTGTCGAACTCCTCTTCCGTAAAGTCGGGCCAGAGAGTATCGGGGAAGTAGAACTCGGCATACGACGACTGCCAGAGCAGGAAGTTGCTGAGGCGGCACTCACCACTTGTGCGGATAATCATATCGGGGTCGGGCATCTGGGCGGTCATAAGGCTGTCGCTTATAGTCTGCTCGTCGATGTCATCAACCTTAAGTGTACCTTCGGCAATGCGGCGTGCGATATCCTGTACGCCGAGCGTAATCTCACGGCGCGACGAGTAGTTGAATGCCAAGACAAGCGTCAGGCGCTCGGCATCGGCTGTCGTCTGCTCGATGTAATCGATCATCTTGAGCACCTCCTCCGAGAAGCGGCTACGCTCGCCCATAATCTTTACTCTCACGCCCTGGTCACGAAGCTCCTTTGCCTCGCCCATCACCGTCTTGCAGAAGAGCGCCATGATGGCATCTACCTCGGCTGCGGGGCGACCCCAGTTCTCGGTCGAGAAGGCGTAGAGTGTAAGCCACTCGACACCGTTGCGCACGGCAGCCTTCACCGAAGAACGCACCGACTCAACGCCGGCGATATGTCCCTCGTAACGCTCCTTGCCGCGCTGCTTTGCCCAGCGGCCATTGCCGTCCATAATGATGGCGATATGTTGTGGTATGGCTCTATGTTTGTTCATAATATCCGACAAATGTAAGCAAATAAATTCACAAAACGCAAACTCCGCGCGTGAAATTTTCACGCACGAGCGCGAGATTATGTCGCAATAGACTGTTTTTCAGACTATTATGAGATAACGGGTGCAGAGGCTTAGCTTAGCGCTTATCGACGCCCCACATCATCTTATCTCTTAACGCATCGTAGAATGTGTTATTGTGTGGCGTAGCAAGAATTAGCTCTTCTGTGGCCAATCGTAGTTCGACGGTTGCGCCATCGTGGAGCGTGAAGGTGCGGTTGTCGGCCGATAGGAAGGCCTCGCCACCACGCGAGTTGAGACGCAGGGTGATATGCGAGCTGTCGGGCACTACCACAGGGCGCATCGTGAGGTTGTGTGGTGCGAGGGGCGAGAGCACAAAACATCTGCACGCAGGGTCTACCACAGGACCACCTGCCGAGAGTGAGTAGGCAGTAGAGCCTGTGGGTGTCGAAACAACCAAGCCGTCGCCATGGTATGTGGCCACGGTATTGCCATTGATAAGGGTCTCGACAGATACCATTGTAGCGCCGTGACGATGAATGGCTACCTCGTTGAGAGCAAGGCAGTTGCCGTCGCCGATAAAGTCGCCCTCGATATGTAACATCGAGCGATGCTCGAAGCTCAGTTTGCGGTGTGCAATGCGCTCAAAAAGTAGCTCTATGCCGTCGCCATCATCTGCCGTGAGATAGCCCAAGCGGCCGCAGTTGATGCCGACCACGGGTGTGGGTCTGCCACCGAGCATGCCGACAGCCTCCAACAGCGTGCCGTCGCCACCATAGGTTATCACTACATCGTCGCCCGTAAAGTGGGGTAGATGATGAAATATTTTGTCCGCGTCGACCTCGATGCCGAGGAGCGTGTGAACGACCGATGCAAGTTCCTCATTCATAGCGTAGCCAAGGCCGAGAGAGTCTATCATACGGAGCATCGTGCGGAGTTGCTCGGGGCGATGATTGACCTGTTTGCGCGAAAAAAGTATAATGTTCATACCGCGAAATGAAAAAAAATAGTAACTTTGCTACTACAAAGATAGTAAAAATTATGACAAAGTTAAGCGTAAATATCAATAAGATTGCCGTTGTGCGTAATTCGCGTGGCGGAAATATGCCCAATTTGTTGCAGGCGGCACTCAATATCGAGCGCTTTGGTGCCGATGGTATCACCGTACACCCTCGTCCCGATGCTCGCCATATCCGCTACTCGGATGTCCGCGAGCTTAAGGCGAATATCACGACCGAGCTAAATGTCGAGGGTAACCCCATCGAGAGCTTCTGCGAGCTTGTCGAGGAGGTGCGCCCTGCACAGGTTACGCTCGTTCCAGATGCCGAGGATGCTATCACCTCGTCGGCAGGCTGGGATACGGTGAAATATCGCGACTTCTTGAAGGCTATGGCAGACCGCTTCCATAAGGCGGGCATCCGTGTATCTATTTTTGTCGACCCTGTTGTCGAGATGGTTAAGGCTGCCAAGGAGTGTGGTGCCGACCGTGTAGAGCTCTACACCGAGGCCTATGCTGCGGGCTATGCCGAGGATAGGGAGAAGGCTATTGCACCCTATGTTGCTGCCGCCGAGGAGGCACGCCGTGTGGGCTTGGGTCTTAATGCTGGCCACGACCTCAACACCGAGAATTTGCAATACTTCATCGAGCGCATTCCTTGGGTTGATGAGGTATCTATCGGACACGCTCTTATCAGCGATGCCCTCTACTGGGGCTTGGAGAATACCGTGGCCATTTATCAGCGCTGCATCAGCCGCGCACAGCAGAAGTAGTCGATGCCACTATCTCACCCGATATTTCAGCATATTAGCGATGTTGTCGACCGCATGGGCGTTGAGGCCTATGTGGTGGGCGGCTATGTCCGTGACCACTACCTTGGTCGCCCCTCGACAGATATCGATGTTGTCGTTGTGGGTAGCGGTGTAGCTGTTGCCGAGGAGCTTGGCCGAGTGTTGCAGGCCAAGGTTACGATTTATCGCACATACGGCACTGCAATGTTACGCTGGCAAGGCACCGAGGTGGAGTTTGTCGGCGCTCGTAGAGAGAGCTACTCGCCCGAGTCGCGCAACCCACAGGTCGAGCCGGGCTCGTTGGAGGACGACCAGCGTCGTCGCGACTTCACGATAAATGCTATGGCGTGGTCGCTCAACCGCGATAGCTTTGGCCAGTTGGTAGACCCCTTCGAGGGTATGTACGACTTGGAGGATTGTATTATCCGTACGCCGTGCGACCCCGAGAAGACCTTCTCGGATGATCCTCTGCGTATGATGCGTGCCGTGAGGTTTGCTTCGCAACTTGGCTTCGATATCGACGATGAGACCTTCGAGGGTATCATCGCCCAGGCACACCGCATCGAGATTATCACCAAGGAGCGTATCTCGGTCGAGATGTCGAAGATTATGGCATCGTCCGTGCCCTCTATTGGCCTTACGCTGATGCGCACTTCGTATGTATTGCCCGAACTCGACCGTATGGCGGGTGTCGAGCGCCGTGGTCGCCACGCACATAAGGATAACTTCGAGCATACGATGAAGGTGCTGGATAATGTGGCGAAGAAGAGCGATGATATTTGGCTTCGCTGGGCAGCTCTCTTCCACGATATAGGCAAGCCTGTAACAAAGGCATACGATAGAAATCTCGGTTGGACATTCCATCAGCACGAGGCGGTTGGCTCGAAGATGATACCGCAACTATTCCGCCGTCTGAAGCTGCCGACAAACGAGCCTATGCGCTTTGTGCAGAAGATGGTCTTCCTACACATGCGCCCCATTGTGCTCTCCGAGGATATGGTGTCGGATT
>RHMF01000666.1_pt1 | contig 18209 bp, 28 predicted proteins | sample 5365151 | NCBI WGS metagenome assembly RHMF01 (sample SAMN10266501, study PRJNA497801) | feces metagenome | isolation source: feces | host: Bos taurus | place: China: Prairie of Fairy Mountain | collected 2017-08-14 | reverse complement strand
CAGAACACACCACCATTCTTAAGTTCCGAAATTTCCAACTGGTCATAGTGTTTCTTAAAGTCTTTCTGTTTACGAACAAGGAAAGCCTTTTCTGCTTTGCTCAATTCAATGTCACCATTGTAGAATCGGTTCATAAACCAGTTAAATCCCATATCCCAGTAAAGAGAATTAAAACATTTACTGCGTGGGTCCTTCAAAAGATACAGGTCAAAATCGTTCACAATGTCAATGAGTTCAGTCAAATGTTTCAAGCAATCATCGTGATTAAAATAAGTTAATGCGAGTTTAGCACCACAATGACCGGGGCAAACATAAACAAATTCTTTTGGGTTATTATACTTGACAGCGCTTTCGTGGTGGTCTAAAACGAGAACTGGCTTACCAAAAGCTTTAATTTCTGTCAGATTACAAGGACAAAAATCTGTAAAGATAACTGCGTCAAATTGGTCCTTGTATTTAATCATTTTTTGAAGGATAGTATTTTCAGCACTGTAGTTAATTGACTCAGTTATAACATCGTTGAAGTAGTTCTTAATGACAATGCCCGCGCCAGCACCATCCATATCGCAGTGAGTGAAGTTCAAGATTTTTAGTTTTGTGTTGTGCCAATAATTCATAGTTATATGTTCCTTTTTTCTTTAAAAATAAGAAAATCCACCACTGTTGTCAATGGTGGATTTGATAAAATCGTTTATTTCTAAACTTATTTATTTATTTATTTTCACAGATTACATATTAGACAATTTACTGAAGAAATCGTCACTATCAGTAACTTCATCTACTACTGGGTCTGTGGCTGGTGTGAATTCCGCATCATCTGGGACTGTGGTTGTAGCTGCGGCAGTGGCCTTTGTTGTGGTAGCAACAACACCATTACCGAAAGACAAACCTTCGTCGGCACCGAGGGGTGAGCCATTCTTCTTCAAATAAGAATCCAAAATGCCCTGGTAATCACGAACATCACTTTCTTTATGTTCACAATCGGCGAGAGTGTAGAGTTGAGCTTCAATAGCGTCAATTTCTTCGTCTGTCAATGGAACATACTTCTTTGTGGCTCTATCCCACTTGTTGATAGGCTTTTGAGCACCGAAAGCAGACATATCGTTTTTAACAAATTTACCTGCTTGTGTACCCTTGAAAATGAAGTTTGCACCAGTCTTCCAATCAAAGGGGTTATAACCCTTGATAATGCCTTCTTCTGGGTCTTCGTGGTCAGTCATGGCCTTAGAAATCAAACCCATAACGAGAGACTTGTATTCAAAGCGGAATACCTTTCCTTCTGTTTCAGGAGCATTGTCATTACGAACAATCAAAACATTGGAAACATAATTTGGCTTGAACTTGCCAAGTGTCTTTGTTTTGGCTTCTTCTTTTGAATACTTCTTCCACATAGCACGGTTATAATCGCAAATCGGACATGGTTTACCGAACTTACTCAAACAATCGCAACCAAACCAAGTACCATTCTTCAACTGAAACATGTGGTTTCTGTTTTCAACGAATGGACTAATTTCGTCTGGGTGAGAAGGAAGAAAACGCATAACTACTTCATACGAACCATCCTTGAGGACAGGTGTGAAGGCATTTTCTACTTTGTATGATTTCTTTGCGGTATCACCACCAGCATTACCTGCGTGTTGAATCTGTGAAAAATAACCTTGGAAATCTCTTTTAATTGGCATATTTATTTTCTCCTAATAATTTGTTCACCATTTAATCTATCACAAATATAAAAAACTATCACGATGTCATTTCAAAATTTTCATTTTTCATAACTTCGTTTTCAACAAAACTATTATGATAAATTAAACAGTAGTTTTTGTTACTTTGTACATATTGTGTCTTACAACCTTCATATACTGTATAAATCTACGATAATCTTCGTCAGTAATCTTTTTCTCATCTATTTCAAATTTGTGGTTGTGCCACGCAATTACGAAATGAATTAGATTAACCTCACCCGATTTAATCATTTCATATAAAGTATTCTTTTGGTCTTCTCCGACTTTATATACGTCTAGTTTTGTTTGTGTGAAATCGGCAAAAACATCTTCTGTATCTACCGAATTTTCAATTTTCTTATTTATATACTCAATTTGTTTTGTCATTTCAAATTGTGTATAAAATTTATTTAATTCCTTCAGCTTGTCAATACTATTCAATGATTTTTGTGTTAGCATTTTGTTCTGCGTTATGTAATACCCAATGAAGATTACACAGAACGCATCCAATGAGAAATGCCCGCTATTTATCGCATTTGTTAAGGTCACGAAATTACTTGCTCCAGCACTCCAATTAGCCGTAGCATTATAGTAATGTTCTGTGAAATACCTGAAATAGTTTGTTGTAAACTTCTTTACTTTGGATGGAGTAGGTTTCTCCAACAAACTTTTCAATTCACGATATAAAGCGTACATTCCGTCAGTGGTAAGCATACTAATTCAAGAAATCTAAAATTGACAAATCCTGTTTTGCGTTGGATTTAATTTTGAACTTTGATTTAAGTTCTGTTGTTAAAGCAACATAATTAAGTTCGTCCAAACATTTTAGAGCCATAGGTGGTTCAAGATAATCTTCAACCAATATAGATAGAGCTTCTAATATGTTTATCTCCTTATTCTTATGTAGTTTTGAAAGCAATATATTGAACTTATTGAATGGTTCAGTATCATTGTCAATCACTGGAATAAGGAATTTTGGGAGCTTAGTTGCTTCATCAATGTCCGAAAAATCAAAGCCATTGTTTCGCATAATTTTGAAGAATTTATCCTTAGTATTTTGACTATTGGATAAACCTTCGCCATCTTCAATTAAACTATCAAAATCCATAAGTACTCCTTAAAATACACTATTCAAGTTTGACAAATCTTTACCGCTAGCACTTGGGCTAGTAACACCAGTAATACTAGAGAATGGGTTACTACCGAGTGACTGAATTTCAGTAACATTATCTACAACATTTTGTGTTCTAGCGGCAACAGAAGCACTTGAGTTCAAATCAAAAATTCTCTGCTTTTCAACATCTACACCAATCGTTACGAATTGACCGCGCTGGTTACCATAACGAGTTTTAAGAAGTTGAACATTATACATTCCCTGGTCCTTCATTTCAGGAGTTTGGGTTACTGCAAAGACAGCATCGGCCTTCATATTTTGACCGAATGAGTCAGCAGCATCGCTCAAAGAAATTTCAGCAGTATTATAACCACCTCTGTTTGTTTGAGAAGCAGAAATTACTGGGAACCCGTATTTCATACCAAGGGCACGAATTTGTTGTGCTGCTAATGTTAATAAACTATTGGAGTTAAGATTTGGATTTGGCTTTCCGTTAGGAATCATACAACCAATATAATCTACTACCAATACATCAGGCACAAATCTCTTTTTGTCCTTCAAATCCTTAATTAGTGCTTCAATTTGAAGTGCGTTTACAGTGCCTTCAGGGTATTCTTTAATAACAAGTTTATCACCACCAGCAATGCTTTTTGCCTTCATAAATGCTTTAGCGAAATCATCTCTACTCATTACCTTGTATTGCTGTTGAGTAATGTCAAACATATTCTGGGCAATACGAGTAGCAATTTTGTTTTCACTATCTTCAAAGGTTACATACAAAACACGATAGCCGTGCATTACGAAGTTTGTAGTCAAAGCACACATAATCAAAGTCTTACCAACATTCGTACTGGACATAATCAAAGAAAGCGATTTTTCGTGGAAACCACCACCGATTAAATCGTCAATCGTTTTAAGTCCACTCTTGAAAATAACTTCTTTAGTGTTTGCGTCTTCATACAATCTTTGTGCTTCACTGAAGAAATCAAAACCAATGTTGTCATCAAAAGTGAATGCTTCAGCATCTGCTACATTATCTGTAAATGAACCTTTCTGTGCGTCACTACCAGCGGCATATTTTTGAATGTTTGTGCTGATATTGTAAAGTAGCTTCTTTCTAACAAATTCTTCAATTTCACTAATCAAATATGGGGTATTAACTTCTTCATCGGCAATAGCCAAAGCATCGTCTAATACCTTCAAAGTTTTTTCATCAGTAATCATTCTCTTTAACTCAATAGCATTTGGAAGATTACTGTACTTAGTATTAAATTCAATTATCTTATTAACAATAGCCTTAGTGTCATATTCACTGAACCATTTGTCGGTTAGTTCAGGAAGAACCTTCGCACATATAGAGGGATTTGCGTATAACGCTTTAATAATTACTTTTTCAAAATCTTGATTTACCATATAACCAAATATAAAAATAAAAATTAACCGGTGCAAACAAATTATTTTTTATGAGCTGATAAAAAGAAAGTGATGGGCCCGCCACAAACACCTCCTATGAATAGCGAACCCACCACTTAAATTTTTATTCTTCGTCTTCGTCAGCTACTGGTGCTGGTGTCTTACCATTTATCATAGCCAAAACATTTTCGGAAGAGGAAATGAGTTCCTGGTCTTCAAATGCGAATTTAGCTTCAACGAAGTGGCGGAAGTTTTCGGTCTGATAAATTGGAATCCAAAAGTCCTTGTTATACAATTCATCTTCCTTCCACATCTTTGTTGGTTCGCCAGTGGTCTTATCTACGTCAAAATTTGTACGAGAATAGTAACCTGGCTTTGGCTTATAGACTTCGCCACATTCAACGGCTTCGTCCAACAATCCATAGTAAGGGGAAACACCACCATTATGTAAAATCAAATACTTTGTTTTGACAAATTCTTTAGCAGCTCTACCCTTCTTTACCTGAGCAGTAATAATCTTTCCGAGAATGTTACCTTCTTTGTCCTTATCTTTAGCAGCACTAGAAGCGAGCATAATAGCATCAGAGTTGAAGAAAATTCTCTTACCACCAGGGATAGCGAAAGCATCACCATACATTTGTAGAGAAGCATAAACGTGGTTCAATACAAGTGTAGTGAAATTACAAGCCAAAAGAACATTAGCAAGTTCGTTCTTGAAACGAGCAGTACTACCCATATCAGCTGCGGAACTAGCTTCTTCTGCCTTTTCCATTACCTGTTCAGTAACGAGAGGGCCCCAGGAGTCAATCAAGACAAACACATTTCGTGCTTCTTCTCTGGTCAAACCCTTACCAAGCTTTGCGAGAATTTGTTTTACTTCAGGAATTCTGTTTGTGTTGAAAACACCAACATCATCCATATTAACGCCGAGCGAAGCCAAAACTTCATAATTCGTTGCGTTTTCTGTATCTACAATGAAACAATCCATACCGGAGTCATAAGCAGATTTAAGAACAGAGTAACCAATCATAGATTTACCCCAACCAGAGTCAGCGCAAATCATACTAATAGCACCTTTCTTAATTCCGGCCTTGGATTTTACCACTTAACAACAAATTAACAGAAATACAATTTGTTGATAACCATTCGTCTGCCTTGTGTTCAGTAGCCAAGACATCCAAGAAGGCTTTTTCCTTCTTCATTTTTGCTAACAATTTATTAGCCATCGTTTTTTCTCCTATTATTTTATCGTTTTCACATCCAATGGTGAGCTTTCCTCGTTATCCTGCTTACACCATTTCGGACAATTAAAATATAGTAATTTATTTATATACAAATTAAATTTTTAATTTTTTAAACTGCGATAATTTATTCAAAGTCTTGCTGCATATTTTTCAATCTTGCATTAACTAGAGCTTTCTTATGTTCTTTACCAAACAGATAATTTAATTCCTGGTCTTTAATTCTAACAACAATATACTTAAATGCGTTCATCATTTCTGTTTCTGCATCAATACCGTGCAAAGCTTTCATATCCTGCAAAAGCTCAAGACTTACTGTATTTCCGAAAATTTCAAATGCTGAATTATATTGTTCGTAATCGTAATCACAGACTAATTTAGTACAAAAATTTTGTTCATCTGGAACTTGTTTTGTTTTTACTTTACCCTCGTATTCACCTGATATACAATAAGCACTTATTTCGTATGAAAGAAACTCAAATTTAATCTCAATTTTTTCGCCATCAATATAAAGGTAATCATCTATAAATTCATATTTCATTCAAAGAACTCCGTAAGTGGGGACTGTTCGTCCTCCGTTTCTTGTACAGTTTCTTCTACTCTCTTAAGTGCTATCTTATAATACTTTTCGTTAATTTCCGAACCAATGAAATTTCTATTTAATTTCTTACACGCAGCAGCTGTGGTTCCTGAACCCAAATATAAGTCCATAACAAATTGCCCTTGTGTTGAGCTGTTTCGTATAAGTTTCTCAATCATGTGCTGTGGCTTAATTGTGGGATGTTCCCATACTTGTTTGTCTTTTGCGTTAATTGGGTCATTCCAGTAAGTCTTTGCGTCTTCGTAATTCTTTGGGTTACACATTCCACCATTACGGAAGTACAAACAATACTCCGTATCGGTTAGATACTTATTGGAATAAGTTGGGACTGGATTTACTTTGTTCCAAGTCAATATGTCAAATTTACAACCAAGCTCTTTTACATAATAATCAAAATAGTCTGGAATTTGCTTTTTGTTACACCAAAAATAAACATTCATCTTTTTCATAACTCGGACTATTTCTTTTCCGACCTTACGAATGTCATATCCAGTGTTAATGTTCAAATCAACTAAATCGGCGCCCATAGTAGAAATCTTATGTCCTTGATTTCCACCACCACCAGTGCAACAAATTTCATAAGGAGGGTCAGTTATAATCAAGTCAATACTACTGTCGGGAGTGTTTTTCAACATTTCCATACAATCGCAATTATAAATCTTGATACTGCTCATTAAAAATCCTCTGAAATTCTCTTTAATTTATTTTCTGCTTCTATTCTCTTTACTTCTCTAATAGCATTTTGTTCAAGTTCATCTAAAATGTCTTGAATTTGTTTGTCAGTATATCGTATGAAATCTGCTATTTCAACTGCAATCATATTGTTTTCGTCAAGGGATATATCTCTTGTTAGAAATCCATAGTCCCAGGTCATATAATCGTACAGGTCATAATCGTCCCTAACTGTGGGAGTACAGCATTGAAAATAGAAATACTTATATTGTGAACTCCTACCAATAGAAACTTTGTCATAATAATCTTTGATAGTTTCTACTGATGGTTTGTTTGCTTGTATATCTGTAATTAAACTCATAAAAATGTAGCGGGGGTTTTACCCCCCGCAGGCATTACTGTCAAGGTAAAATTATTCGTCAACTTCTGTCATCGTGGTGTCAATCCACTTAATGCGTTTCTTACCTTCTTCGTCAGTTTCTTTGAGCTTCAAGAAGTAAGAAAGCTTGGTATCAACGTCTTTATCCAATGACTTAATGAAATTCAAATTGTATTCAGTGAAAGCAGTACCTTCTTTTGTATGCTTAACACTAGCATTGATGCTTTCCAACTTAGCATTAAATTCTAGTTCGCCAAGATTTACCTTGTATGTAAGGTTGTAATCTTCTGCAGGAATGTTTATCTTATTGAAAACATCGTTGTTTGCGATAGAATCAAATACACCCAAGTCAATAGTATGGAACTGACCAGGGAAAGTTCTAACGGAGGTGTCTTCAACAACCTTCAAAGTGAAACATACATAGACATCTTCCTTCTTAATGTTAGAAGAAATCTTTGTCATTGTGCTGGAGAAACGAATTGTATCTGCCATTTTTAATACTCCTGTTTAGTGTTTGTTATTGTAAAAATGTATTCTGTTTTGTTTCGTTCAATTTCATAAATTCTCAGATTATATTCTTCGCAAACTTGATTAGCCTCATCAATGTTGTGGTTTTCCAAAAGTGCGATATACAATTCCGAAGGAATTTCCTTTGAACTCTTGTTAATTATTTTGTATTTAACATCCGGCATTGTTTTATCTCCCATTCGTTTACAAATATAGAAATCGTTTTTAATTTGTTTCTACATTTTAATTTTTTGGAACTTCAATTTTCATTTCTTCAAATTCTACTTTAAAGAATTTATTAGCATACTTAACAAAGTCTTTTAATGCTTCTTCTCTGGAATCAAACTGACAAGGACAAATGTAGCCTTTTGTCAAGTTAATGTATTGCCACTTAGTTCCGTCCTTAGTGGGCATAAGTAGTATTGTTCTTTTTTCGTTGTTTTCTTTCTTGTATTCTGTAATTTTAAGTGGTGTTTCATTCATATCAGTCTCCTTATTCAAAGAAATCATTTAAGCCGCTATTCAATCTTTCCATAGCAGTATCGTAATACTTTTTGTCAATCTCACAACCAATGAAGTTTCTGTTTAGATTTTGACAAGCTAATGCTGTAGCACCAACGCCGACAAACGGGTCCATAACCAAATCACCTTCTTTGGAACTGTTCTTAATGAGAATTTCCATAAGTTCTACTGGCTTTTCGGTTGGATGGTCATTGTTCTTGTTTTCCATATTACTGATGGATAACAAATTACTTGTGCCACAGTTGTTAATTTGTTTGGTGCGACCCTTAGACATAAACAAAATGTATTCAACCTGTTGCATATAATAAGGGTTCGCAATTTTATTCTGTTTATCCCATATTATAAGTTTCGTGAAATGAAATCCAACATCAGTAAATACATTCAAGAAATTTCTAAGGTTGAAATCATTTGTCATAATATAGCAGTGGTTGTCTGGTTTGAGAATACGAAACAACTCACTGGCATAATCAGTGACTTCTACTTCATTATGTTGGAACAATTTACTGTTCAACTCTTTTTCGGCGCCAGTTTTGGTTTTGAAAATTCCACTCAATCCTGAAGAGCCGTGCTGTTGAACACGATAGGGCGGATCTGACACAATCAAATCCACACTATCATTATCCAAGGTTTTTAGCCATTCAATCGCATCTGTATTATACAAAGAAATCATCTAAACCTGAGCTTTCAATTTCAATTTTTTCTTTATCTTTAATCCAGCCTTTAATAATGAACATACTTTCAATGACAGGCATAAATGCTTTTCTAAACATTTCTTCGTAGTCAATTTCAAAGTGTTCGTTAAATTCAGCTGGCCAGTTACCAATAAATGCGATGGCTCTTATGTTGTTTCTGTTGTTTGGTTTTACAAACAAATAATTGAACTTAGAACCATTGACAATCGGCTGGTATCTTAATTTGTAACGAGCAAGCATATAGTTGTAAGCCAATGCTACCTTACTCTGGAAAATACCACCTGCTTTAGAATAGTCAAAGCCGTTTTCAACATAGTATTCTATTGGTTCAGGAACATACTTTGTATATTCTTTAATAGACTTGTGTCCGCACAAATCCATCAATGGTTGTTCCTTGAACTTCTTATATGCTTCACGAATAAATGCTAATGATTCTTCTTTACCCTGACCAGCACAAATGTCAAAACAAAGTTTTTCATCTGCTTCTTTACAGAAATCAGGAGAGTCACCGCGCTTAACTGGCACACCCATAATCTTGTGTTTTGGTTTGTCAAATGGGTATTTGTCGCCTTCGGAGTCAATAACTGAACCAATATAAAGTTTCTTTGCGAAACAGAACATATTACTGAAAATGTTTTCGCGGTTGAATTTTATTTTGTTTGTAGTGTTTGACTTCTTCGCACGAATGTCAAGAACCTTGTTGAAGAATGTTTGATATATATTTTCTATATGAGAATAGACTTCTCGTTTTTCTTCTTCTGTGTTAAATTTGATGCCTTCTTCTTTAAGACGGCCTATGGCTTCATTAAAACAAAGATATACAGACTCCGGGAGTCTGTGTCGTTATGAACGGCACAGACATCTCTCCCTCTTACTTTTAATGGTTCACGATTTTTAAATTTCATTATTTCTGATTTTTTATCAGATGCTTTCACAAATTTCATATTTTTCCTTCTAATGCTAATTTACATTTAGACAAACATTCACTATAACATTCATTAACATCATGTTCCCAAATATAGTAAATTTTATAGCCTTTTCGTTCAGCACACAATTTTTTATTTTCATTATATATCCACGTATCATTACAATCAAGTCTATTATTTTTCCAATCAGGGTCATTTAAACATTTTGGATGCCAATAATCACCATTGTATTCAATTATTACTTTATTTACATTATCAGTAAAATCATATTTATAATGACTGCCATCAATATCAGTTAGCCAAAATTCGTTTTTATTATAATATAATTTGTAGTTAAAATTTAGTAATTTTATTAAATCATTGAAAAATTTTATACTTTGTTTACTTATGAATTTTGGGTGTGTAAATGTTTGACAAATATAATCTACTCCATATTTTTTATTAACTGTATAAATTGAACTACATTGTTGGCACATAAAATTTGTTTCTTTTCTACAAGACTGTCGCATATAACCAATGGATGTATTCTGCTCTATACCACATTTTATACAATTAAATTTTACTTTTTGTAAACAAAAGTATTTAGTTAAATCGGCGCTCTCATCTACATAAATTATTTCGTCGGTCAAAGGTATTTTATTATATTTTTCTATTTGCCTATAATAATTTCTACATTTATTACAAATAAATGCATCTCTATCATTTAAATCTTTATTAAATCCTTTTCGGACATTGAATAAGTTTTTACATCTTTCACATTTAAAATAAAATTTTTGTCGGCAGTCATATTTAGATAAATCATCAGTTTTAAATACTTCAAACGGTTCCACAATTTTGTTGATATAACCATTTTTTGTTAATGTTAGTTTTATCTTTTCATATCTATTGTTTATTTTATTTGCACATTTTACGGAACAAGTTTTACTATATCCACTATCAAGACTAATAAATTTTGTTTCATTTATTCCACAAACTATACAATTATGAACTGGTTCATTAGATATAAATTTATCATAATAATCTTTTGTAAGCATTTTATGATACCATTGTAAATGGCAACATAATTGTTTACTTGTATCAAAAATTTTATCTACGCAAAGTTCACATTTATATTTAATTTTCATGGCTTCCACTCCATATAAATTAAAGGAGAATGTTGTGCAGTTAAAGTGGAAGGCACCACACAACATCTCCTTATAAAAATCAAAACAGTATAAATTAAACCCTTCCACAAATTTAATTTATATGTTATTTATAACTTTAGTCTTCAATTCCCAATAAATCTGTTTCTTTGTTAAACTGATTTGCAAGTATTTTCATTTCTTCACCATTTCTTTGTATGGTTATTTCTTCATTATAGCCAAATTTATAATCAGTTCCATTAGCAGTTATAGTTACAGAACTAAATTCTCTTTCAAGTTCACCTACAAATGCGGTTGTAGGATAATAGTCATTTATATTTTTTGATAGCCAATCTCTCAAAGTAACTCTAGCACATCTGGTAATTGCACGAGCGCAGTCAATACTATACAAATGGAATGATTTAGTCAAGCATACACCATACATAGCGTTAATCGTAATTTTCTTCGTTTGCTGTCTAGCCGAATACAAATCCTCTAGTTCCTTATTTCCGGCTTTATGAGCTTCTTTTTGTAGTTGTTTATAGTGTTTTCTTTCATTGAAAACCATCTTAATAATGGTTGGAAGAATAGCATTGTCTGTTCGTCTAAATCCGACTTCATTAACATCAGTCAAAATTACTTCACCACTTGCAATTTGTTCTTTTGTTGGGTGAATTACCAATGTTTCAGGTGAAATGTTGAACTGCATAATGTGGTGAGGATAGGACGATGTAATGTCAAAGCTCATACAGTTATCGTATCGTCCTGGGAAATCATAGCAATAACCAGCTTTAACACCGAACGCCTTAAATGGGTGAGGGTCCTGAACATAGTCATTGTATGCCATTCCGAACTGTTCCATAGAAGTACGCATTATGCCTTCAATCTTCTTTGGCTTCCACAATTCGTCAATTCTCTTTTCCATCTGTGGAGTAATTATTTTAGTCTGGTCATACTCTTTTTTCAATAAGTATTCTTCAAACTCTGGAAGTTCCCATTCAGTATTTTGATAGTAGTCCTTGCCGAATTTATCTTTAACAACATAACAACCTTCATCTCTCCACCAGTCTTTCAATTCTTCTGGTCTATCGTTCATCACCATATTGTTGTTATGGAGATACTTGATAATGTAGCCTTCAGTAGTAGGGACGGTCATCATAACATTGTCAATCGTAGAAACGCAATCGTAGCAATACTCTACAATCAAATTAAACAACAAGCACTTGGCTTCCAATTTGACAATCAACAATACGTCTTTTATGTTATATTCAACGAAGGTATTCCAATCGTGTTTGTAAGTGTCAAGAATAGAGCCTTCATAGTCAAGCTTTCCTTCGCCCAAATCTTTCATAGTAACATAATTCAATGAATATGTTGGTAGTGGGTCATGCTTGGCGAACTTTTTGTACAAATTCATATAATCGTGATGGAGCAATCCAGGAATGTTGTATGTAATGCCCATCTTGGAATTAGAGAATCTGTCAATGATTTCTTTGAAAATTGGGTCCTGTCCGACATCAGACAAAGCATTTTCAATAGGACCTTTAATGCCGTGGATTTCTCTTAACTTTCTAATTCTGTTTACGATATAAGGAACGTCAAACAATTCAGAGTTCCAACCAGTCCACATATCAAAGCACTGTTCGTGAAACCATCTGAGCCAGTCTTTCAACATTCCAATTTCAGTCTTGAAAGCACGATAATTTGTAACTGTCTTATCAGTACCAGTATACTCTCCCAAACCCCAAGTATATGTTTGCTTGGTTTTGGTGGAATAACAGGTAATCAAGTTAATTGGAACTTCGGCCTTCTCTGCGTATGGGAAACCTTCAATGCTTACATAGCACGAATCACTAAACGGTACCCATTTGCCCATTTCTTCGTCAAAGACCTGCGGATTTTTCTTTCTAAATTGTTCGTTAATTTGTCCACAAGTGATTTCGTATTCTTTTCCATCAAGTTCAACTTTTAGTTTGTGGTCATCGTTAAATTTACCACTGACCGCAACTTCAATGTCAAAAATACAGATGTTCCATTTTGACAAATCAACTTCTAATTTTTCTTTGTCATAATTATCGTGAAGGAATTTGACTTCTTCTTTCAAGTCACTTTCGCAGACTACAACGCCTGCGTTCTTTAACTGAGCAATCGCATCTTTATCAAAGCTTGTTTTTCTAATAACTGGAGTTCCGATGGATATCAGTTATCGGAGATTTTCCAGTTGGGTCCTTAACATAATAATCTTTCTTATAGGGGATTTTTCTAAAATGGTCATCCGCAGTTGTTCTTAAATAAATCGTTTTATTGAATTTGTTATAAAAACAATGTTTGTATGCTTCCATGTAGCCTCTTTTAACTTATCAAAAATCAAATGTGTTTTATGTATAATCGCAATATAGCAAAAAACCCGCCGTTTGGCGGGAATTTTTATTTTTTTAGTTCCTTCAATTTGCTGACAAACGAATCTATGTCAGGGAAATTATCATCTTTTATATGAATTAGAAGTATCTTTCCTTCTTTCATATAAACCCAACCTAAATCGTGCGGATCAAATCCATACTTAACTCTGATAATCGTGTCATAAACACCACCACAATTTCGGATGTTTACTTCACAACCAGTATTGTCTAGTTTGTTCAAAATTTCTTCCATTAGTAGACTCCTTTGAACTTCTCTAGCATTTCTTCTACATCCAATCTAAACTTGAGTGAACACTTCTCTGGCAAATGTTCCAATACAATGTTCTTCCATTCCTTCAAGTCAGGATTTTCTTCAATGCTGTCATCTACCAATTCACTGAAATCTTCTACTTCACTACGAGCTTCGTCCAATGCGGAAATCACATCGTCAATCTTACTCAACCATTCTTGTTTTTCTTTATGTGTCATTAGAAATCCTCTTGCATTTTATCAAGTTTAACTTTTTCTCTATATTTGTTTGGGTACTGAGCAATTTCTTTGATAGCATCTGCGTTCTTACACATTCTGTCAATCAAAGCGTCAATTATTTCAGGATAGAGATATGAATAAAACATTCGGTTAGCACCGGAACCTTTCCAACTGGAATTTTGGAAGTGAACGACTTTATTTTTGTAGTTCTTTGATAACTGGGTAATGTCATAAGTCCAATAAACATCACCAAAATAACAAGCAGTTGTACCTAGTTTAATTGCTTCGCTCTCAATGAAATCGTAGCCCTTCAAGAAATAGCAACCGGATTTGCCTTTTCTCTTTTCAAGCTTTGGATGTTTACTCAAATAAGCATTTACAGATTTTTTATCTTGTTCAAATTCTCTGTCAATCCCATCAAGCAAACTAAACTGATAGCATTTATTCATACTCATAACGCATATTCCTTTTGTGTTAGTTGTTATTCCTTTATAGTTTAATGCGAAATTCATTTAAAATCTTTGTCAATGTTTTCAAGTTTCTGTTTTTCCAAAAATGCTTTATGCATTATCTTTGATGGTTCAATTAACTCTTTATATTTGTCAATGTAATAGTCCAACAGTTCATACAAATTTTTCTCTGGTAAAGCATTGTATGTAATTTGGTTCTTACAATCGTAATGAGTCATTATTGTTCCATCGTCATACAGTTCATACATCTTGGGAACAACCAAGTATTTTGTTCGTACTTCAAAAATCGTACTTGAATACTTTTTCCAATTTTGCATCCATTCTGGTTTAGTGAAAAACCAACCATCCCCATACTGTTCCCAGAATAGGCCCGATTTTCTAATGTAGTCACATATTTGTTTTTTAGTTAATTTGTTCCCAAGCATTTAGTTTATCCTATTTCAAGTTGTTCAATTTTCTTATGTTTGCCACAGCACTGTTGTTCAGGACAAAATACGAGATTTGGATTTCTGTATTTGTACTGTTCGCAAGTTGGTACAAACAAATTCTCTGCAATCCAAGCCCATTCTTCGTTCTTTTCCGCAAGTCTGTCCTTGATTTCAACTGACAAATCACGAATTTCACGAAGGGCTCTCATACACAATCTGCGATTCATAAAGTTAATTAGGGTTCGCAAATTTACTTTCCAAACCATTTTAGACATCATACCAAGTGGCAAAACATTAGCTGCGTCTTCTTTTGTCATTCCTTCTTCAAGGAGACCATTGTAAACTTTTTGAATCGTTCCCATACCTTCTGTAAACATTTGTTTACAACCCATACATATTGTTTTCAATCTTGGGTGGAGTATAGTAATCAAATCCACTTTGCTCAGATATGTATCTAGTGGACGCTTGGAGACGTGTAGGGGCGCCGCCAATATGTGTGTATAGTTCACGCAAACAACGAGCAGAGACGTCGCTTATGACCAGTTCTACGTCAACATATTCCATAACTCTGCCGTGACCTGCTTTTATACAGGATATGGCTCTCTTTATGTTCTTTTCTTTATCGTCTAGCGGTGCTCCCCAACAGACGCCAGCATTAAATCCCATTTTCTGTAATGGGTTTTCAGTTGTTCCGTCTAATAACTCAATTTTCATTATTCAATCCTTGTGTTCTGTATAGAAATTCAATTTTATCTTTAAGTTCCTTAATACGCTGCTCGTCCTTTTTAATCATAGCATCATATAGGAACTGTAATAATTTTCTTAATTCGTACTGGTATTCGTATTGGTTCATACTTCCAACTTAAAAATGAATTGTTAGTTTGTATTTATTCCACCAACATTTTTCAGTTTTAGTATCATAGAAGTATTCGTGAAAAATTCCATACACATCTGGAGTGATATAGAACATTCGCGGTTTTATTGGCTTCTTATTTTCAAATATAATAATTTGTTGCTGTATTGACGAGGGCAGCAAGAAAAAAGTGTTTGACCTTTCTACTGCACTTGCAGAAACAGCTAGGGAAATCCCTAGCAACAGAATTTTAAACAAATTCCTCATTGAACACGTCCTCCATCTGTTTGCGTTTTGCGACTACAACATCATCAGGAACACCGTGAACATTCTGGTATTCACCAGTACAACGATATACTTCAACTGGGATGTCATTTTCTTCGGCAAAATCCATATAAGGTTTCATTTCCTTCTTGGTTGCGAAGGTATTAGCCACAATCACAATCTTATCACGCAACAAACATTTCTTTGTTTTTTCCAAGCACTGTTTGTGAGCAAGCCACAACTTGGTTGGAACGAAATTGTAATTTCCGTTTTCGTCCATAAAGAACTGGTCTGCCTCAAAATGACAGATATCAGTTGGCTTATAACCAAACTTAATGAGCTTGTTAGTGAGTTTGTTTGCGAAGGTAGATTTGCCCGAACCCATCGCACCGCGAACGATAATTAACTTTGTCATAACTGTGCTTTCTCCTTAAAAAATAGGAAACACGAACAGTGTCCCCTATACATTAAACATTTATTTTAAACCGCCATTAGTCAAGTGAAAGGTCATAATATAATTCCTTTAGGTTTTCATAAGTTGAACCATTCATTTCCCATCTGTGGGAAATTTCGTTTTTTCCAATTTCAAATTCTTTTAATTTTCCATCACTATCTTTCATAATGAGTTTTACATTAGAAATTTTAGTTAGGAAATACTGTCTGCCGGACAAATCAAAGATTATATCTTCATTTGTTACATCAGCTACTTCATAGACTTTTTCTTGATAAACAACTGAAGATACAGTTCCCTGAATTTGTTCTGACACAAAGCAGTTAGAACCAGTTTTGTTTTCCATATAAGTCTGTTTAAATTTTATTATCATTTTTTCTCCATTCTAGCAGTTCTATGTATTTATAAATGTTATTGACTGCTATTTATTTTGGCTAAATAAACAATATAGAAAATTCAAACAAAAATAGTATGGGTAAATCACAAATTTTGTGTTCACCCAAACTTATCTTATTCCTCCGATTGCGGTTTAATGAGTTTATGAACAACCTGACGGATATACAAGTATTTTGCTTTACCATTCAAGTAGTCCAAGGACTTCATTATTGCTGGCATTAAAGTAGGATGATTAGTGTTCACCCATTCGTATTGCAAACGTCGCTCACACGTCATTTGCTGGGCCTTTTTAGCCAATACGATAGAGTATTCCGTCAATCGTTCTACTTCGGAACGCACAGTTTCCGCATATTTACGGATGTCCCCGAGTTCTTCAGGAATAAACAGAACTTCGTCATCTATGGGTTTGTAAGCATTGTGCTTATCCACGTGTGCGTGAAAGAAATCCTTTTCAACATCATAGCAGACCCAAATGTTCCATTTTGTCATTCCTTCAAACATTTTCGCCAACTGACACCAATCATCAGATTTAGCCTTACACTTGAAACCGTTGTCAAATGTAATAACCAAACCTTCCTGGGTCTTTGGTAATTTCTTTGCCCACGCAACCGCCTCATTGAAATCTGAGAAATCGTAGATTTCAGCCATTCGGCATTTCAACAATTCCGCAGTTTCTTTGATTACAGAAAGTGGGTATTCTTCACCAGTTACATTTGAAATTACAGATAACAAAACCATTCCTTCAAAATCGTAATGAATAGGATGAATGTCCTCATTAGAGATAATTTCAAACAAATAAGTTCTGTTCTGTATCAAAAACAACGTAGAGATGTTTTCGTCAAACCACTTTTGAGCCCAGATAGCTTGTTCGGAATCAAACGAACCACCAGTCTTAACCTGCCATTTTTCAGTCAACCAGTTATAGAAAACAATGCCGAGTGAACCGTCAACTTTTTCCATATAACGAGCATGACCGGTAATGTCCGGTTTCCATTCAGCTGGTAACATTTCGTATAAAGCAGAATGTTCGCCTTCTTCAGTAAAGAATTCCTGATAGTTAAAGAATTTCTTAAACGGACGAGCATAAACTTCACCAGTCTTTTCATTGAACGCAATACCACGGGCATTTAAGGTTACAATGTCCCAGTCCTGAGAGTATATAGTTTCATTCGTGTATTTGAAACCAATCAAACCATTCTGTCGGTGAGCAGATACTCTGCCCAATTTTTCAGCTTTTAAAAATTCTTGTAATGTTGGTAAAGTTGTCATTTAGGTTTCACTCCCGTATCTTTCCAAAATTTCTTCATACATTAAAATTTCAGTTTCAAAAATGCGACCACCGATAATGTCATTCACTTCGTAAACGTGCCAATCAACCGGCTTAATTCGCACACCATCCTTCATTTCTTCAGGAGCTGTATAATTGTCCTTACCGAAAACATAGGTGAAATAATCAAGCCAGCCACAAGGCTTCAGTTTGGATTCAACAATCAAATCGTTAATAGAAGTTTTTACACAATCGTTCATTCTGTTACCTCTCTTTTACACTA
>RHMF01000408.1_pt1 | contig 18239 bp, 15 predicted proteins | sample 5365151 | NCBI WGS metagenome assembly RHMF01 (sample SAMN10266501, study PRJNA497801) | feces metagenome | isolation source: feces | host: Bos taurus | place: China: Prairie of Fairy Mountain | collected 2017-08-14 | reverse complement strand
TATGCCGTGCCCAACTACCTGACGCGCCGTCAGTTCAATGTGCGTCTGTCGGCCCGGTTTTGATTGAAACATCATTCAAACAACAATATAATAAAAGTAATCAGCATTATGGAAAAACCATTTGTAATAGGTATCGACATGGGTGGCACCAATACCGCTTTCGGTATAGTGGATGCCCGCGGCAATGTGATTGCCAGTAGCTCTATCAAAACCCTGAAGCACAATGAATTCAAGGACTATATCGATGAACTTCACACCGAAATCACCCGCCTTATCGTGGCCAATGACGCGCAGAATCAAATCAATGGCATAGGCATCGGCGCACCCAATGCCAACTACTACACCGGTATCATCAAGGACGCCCCAAACCTGCCTTGGCCCAGTCCGATTCCCTTGGCCGAGATGGTGACCGAAAAGTTCGGCATCCCTTGTGTCATCACCAACGACGCCAACGCCGCCGCCATAGGCGAGATGACCTATGGCGTGGCACGCGGCATGAAGGACTTCATCATGATTACGCTGGGCACCGGCGTGGGCAGCGGCATCGTGGTCAACGGACAGATGGTGTATGGCAGCGACGGCTTTGCCGGTGAGTTGGGCCATGTGATACGCAAGCCCCGCAACGGACGTATGTGCGGTTGCGGACGCACGGGTTGTCTGGAGGCCTATTGCTCGGCAACGGGTGTGGCGCGCACGGCCCGCGAATTCCTCGAGAACCGCTCCGACCCGTCGCTGTTGCGCAACTATGACATCGACACCATCACCAGCAAAGATGTGTATGACTGTGCCTGCAAGGACGACAAACTGGCCAAAGACATCTTCGACTACACCGGCGACATCCTGGGCGCCGCCATGGCCGATTTCGCCCTCTTCAGCAGCCCCGAGGCGTTTGTACTCTTCGGCGGGCTCACCAAGAGCGGAGACTACATCATGAAGCCCGTGCAGGAATCCTTTGAGCGCAACTTGTTGCCTCTGTTCCGCGGCAAAATCAAAATCCTGGTCAGCACCCTCAAGGAGAGCGATGCCGCCGTCCTCGGAGCCAGTGCCCTGGGCTGGGAAGTGAAAGAATAACCACACCGCATTACACTACAAAAAGCGGGGCGCTACCTGTCATTCGGCAGCGCCCCGCTTTTTGTATGCTGTCATGATTTCGCAGGGTTAAATATTATTAATATTGTTTACTTTACGGGACGGTTTACGTCATATTAATGTCAACCTAAAAGTTATGCAGCAACAAGATTTCGAACAGAAAGCGCACCATTGGCGCATGCTCGCGCTGCGCGTGAGCATGCGTGCCGGTGCCGATGAAGCGCAGGCCGACGATGTGGCGCAGGAGGTGCTGCTGAAAATGTGGCAGATACGCGACAGGCTGGACGGTTACAAGTCGGCCGATGCGCTGGCAGGTGTGATGGCGCGCAATCTGGTCATTGATTGCCAGCGCCGCGAGCGAGGCAATACGTTACTATCTGAACAGGTTACGCTGGCCGATACTTCTTCGGACCCTGAACAACGAATGATAGGCCAGGAGCAGGAGCATCTTTTGCAGCAGATGTTCTACACCTTACCCTGGCGGCAGCAAGCCGTGCTGAAGATGCGCCAGGTAGAGCACCGCTCCTATGCCGAAATAGCAGCCCTGCTGGGCATTACCGAGGATTCGGCCAAGACGTTACTGTCCAGAGCGAGAAAAACGATTTTGAAAATGTTTCAAACCAACAGATAAAATGAAACACATAGACAATAAAAATGATATAGAGGGGATGCTGATACGCTTTATGGCAGGCGAGAGTACACTCGATGAGGAAGCCGAACTCACCCGCTACTTCTCTACCCATACTGTTGATGAGGAGTTTGTGCCTTACCAGCGCATGTTTGCCTATTTTGAGAATGGCATGACTGAGAAGCCGATGGCAACAACCACAAGGCACAACCTGTTCAGATGGTTGGGTGGTGTAGCGGCTGCGGCTGCCGTGATTCTGCTGGTTGTGGGGGCATGGCATACCCTGCGACAGTCTCCTGCAGAGCGCCCCGCACCCTTGCAAGCCCAGCAACAAGAATTGCCCGCCAAGGCGCCTGCCCGGTCCACAGAAACGACAATCGAGGCCGCCAAGGCAGCGCCACAGTTGCCAAAGCCCATGATGACGAAACGCACGGCGGCGACACCGCCTCCGGTGCGTTCAGTCAAGCGGAACCACCGCGTTACCAACGCTGACAGCATTGAAATCGAACGCACCCAAGCCGAACTGGAAGTGGCCGAATCGGAGATGATTGCCGACCGACTGCTGCTTGACCTGGAACTCCAGCGTGCCCTCCCCGCACAAAGCGGTTGGGTAACTACTTCACTAAACATTCAATAATATCGTTCACATTTCGATTGCTTTCGAAATGTGAAAATAAAAGAACAAAGATTACAGAATTATGATTTCACGTATTTTCAAAATCGCAGTTGTTTTGGCAACTCTGTCGCCTGGCCACATGGCAGCCCAGACCGCAATCAATGGGGCATTTGAAAACTTGGCGAACAGCAATTGCGCCAAGCCGGTGAAGACACTTGTCGAAAACGACGATAACGACCGGCGAAGCGGGGAACTCGCCATCTACCGTTTCTCTATCCCTGAATCGCAAGAGGTTTTGTTCTTTGACATTGACAAAGCCTTTGACAGCGACAGTGCCGATGCATATTACATGCTACAAGAAGTTGCGGGCAACGAGGATTATCGCGTGACGGCATTAACCTATGGCACCGATGGCGGTTCAGAACTGGTGGGCGGGAATCACGACACCAACTATCGGGTGCTCTGTTTCCGTGATACGGAGCGAAAAGAATTCCGCCACGGATATGCCATGGAGTGGACCCATGACGACGGGACCTACAAAGGACGCATTATCCACGCATATGGCAAAAAACCTACGGGAAATAGAAAGAGTATAAAGTTAAGCGCTTTCGGAATCGATGACAGCAGGCACGTGAAATTAGACAGTTTGCGTTTGAAACTGGACAGTGTGAAGGCAGAATTCAGCAAAAATCTCAACGACCCCGAAACCAAGAGACAATTGCAAGAATTGGGTACGGTGTTGCAAGATGGCTGGCGCACGATTGTCATCGGTAGCGGAGATGAGTTGCTGATGCAATTGGGCAATCTAAACAATGACCTAAACGGTGATGATGAAGAAATTGCCTCCGACGATGTGGCATGGCTCACCGCTTTCAATCACTACCGTAATTCCTTCCTACACGCTGCCCGCCGCGGTAGTTCATCGGCTTCCAGCTATGCCACCAGTTTGCTGAAACTGTGTCGCCACGCTACCTATGCCAAGCTTACCGATAGTGAGAAACGGCTCTGCCTCAAAAGCATCAAGGAAATGAAAAAGGCAACCTGCGACACCTTCATCCAGGGTTTGCTCGACGAGGCCGCTGCCGCGCTCAGAAATGCACCCACCTGTCAATTATTACAAGCCAAAGACATTCCGCTCATCGCCTGATAAATCCCTAATCACAAGATGAAAAATTTTTTGATTCCCATTGTGGCCCTCATGCTCTTTGGGCTCTCGGGCCACGCCCAGCCCCCTAGCACTGACTCAACAACCATCGCCTCCAACGACTCGCTGCCGCTGAGAGTGGACCTTGAAGGCCTCACCGTGGCGGCGCAGCGACCGCTCGTCAGACAGGATATCGACCGTATTGGCTACGATGTGCAAGCCGATGGTGACTCACGCACCCAGAGCACACTCGACATGCTGCGCAAGGTGCCGATGGTGACCATCGACGGCGAGGAAAACATCCTGGTGAGAGGCAGCGCCGACTTCAAGATTTACAAAAACGGCCACCTTGACCCTGCCATGAGCAAGAATGCCAAAGATATTCTTAAAACCCTTCCCGCCTCATCTGTCAAACGCATTGAGGTCATCACCGACCCGGGTGCGCACGAGGATGCCGAGGGCGTGAATGCCATCCTGAACATCGTGATGATGGACACACACAAAATGGAGGGTATCACCGGGACACTGAACGGCAGTTATACATCGAAAAAGACATCACGCTTGGGTGCCTATCTTGCCACTCAATTCGGCAAAGCCATCGTGAGCGTTGACTATGGATATCTGAAGATGTCGAAAGAAGAGACTGCTAATGACGGCTATCTGGAGCGCAATTATTTCAATTCTGGCAACAGAATGATGGTGGACACCCATGGCAAGAACCCCGGCGACTTGCACTATGCCAACATTGACGCCAGTTTAGACATCGACTCGCTTAATCTGATATCGGCTTCATTCGGTGGCTATTTTTTTAATGTTGATGTGCAGTGTGATGCCGCCACAGTGATGAACAATCGCGCCGGCGAACTTCTTTATAGTTATAAAGAGCATTATTGGCTACCTTCCTACAGCCATCATTCGTGGAACGGCCGTTTGGACTATCAGCACAAGATGCATTGCCTGGGTGAGCAATTCACTTTGTCCTATATGCTTGCCTTCACGCGCCAGCACAGCGACCAGGAAACCACCTATAGCGAAGCCTTGAATGTGCCGTTTTCTTACAGCGGGAATATGTTAAAGAAAAAAGAGCGCTTCACTGAGCACACATTCCAAGCCGACTATGTGCGGCCATTGAGGAATGGGCATAAACTGGAAGTGGGTGCCAAATTCATCGACCGCCGCAACCGGAGTCACAACACACAGGATTTCTATATCGAACCGGCCCTTCCGTCATTCGATACACAGTTTGAGCACACCACACTCATCGGCGCTGTCTATCTTGACTATATGTACAACGCGGGGCGGTGGTCGGCGCGCGGCGGATTGCGTTATGAGCACAGTTTTCTGCAAGGGAATTATCCCGACGGCAAGGATGACGATTTTAGCCGCCATCTCAATGACTGGGTGCCACAAGCCAGTGTTAAATATCAAATCAATGACCGCCAGTCGCTCAAACTCAGTTTCACGACAAGTATCCTCCGTCCTGGCATCACCTATCTTAACCCTGCCGTTTCCAGTACGCCCGACCAGGTGAACTTTGGAAATGCCCGGTTGTTGAGCGTGACCGAGCGTGCACTCACACTGTATTATATGTATGTGGGCTCTAAAATCACTTTGCAAATTGCTCCTACATTCCGCTTTGTGAACAACGGCATAAATTCGTTGGTCTATGCCGACGGAAACATTCGTTACTCCACTTATGACAACAACCTGCGGCAGCGCCGGTGGCAACTGGAAGGCTATGTTCAGTGGAAACCTTTTGACAAAACTACATTCGTTTCTAATCTCAATCTCAAGCATAACCGCCTGAAGAACACCTCCGACGGCATGACGCAAAACTGCACAGCGTTGTCTTATTATGCCAACATCGACCAGGAATTACCGTGGAAGTTGAAATTCTCGGCATGTTCCTATGGACTATTTGGGCATGAGTCACTGAGCATCTATGCCTATAGCCGCTCGTGGTTTCGCTATGGATTCTCGCTTCAGCGCTCGTTTCTAAGTGAGAACAGGCTTTCCGTCCGAATCACCGCCACCGCCCCTTTCAACAAGCACGTACACTATAAAACCCGCACCACGCAAGGAGACATCACCGGCTGGGGTGACAACGTCATTGCGCAGAACAGCCAGCTATTCCAGTTAAGTGTGACCTACCGGTTTGGCTCGCTCAAAACGAAAGTGAAGAAAACCGATGCCACCATTGAAAACACCGATGAAATGGGTGGTATCAAGCGTGGAAACTGAAGGCTCTGTGATTGCTAACGTCTTTTCGGGGCGGGATGGTTATTTTCCCTGGATTTGGTCGAGGATGAAGGGGTGGACGGGGTCGATGGTCATGCGTTCCACCCACTGCAGGAAGAAGTCGTTAATCATGTAGCGCTCCTTGTAATCCTTCATGCCCTCGTAGCGGGTGAGCAGGTCGCGGTAGTCGGTGAGCAGCTTGCTCAGGTATTTACTGGTGACACGTTCCACACGCATGGTGGCGAAATTGATGTGGTAGTATTCCGGCTCGTCGGTAAACGGGTCGTTGTCAAATAGCTCGCTGTCGCCCAGCAGACCTCCCAGCAGTTGCTTGCCGGCGCTGTGGCCCAGATATTGCACAAAGGCCACTTTATCGTTGAAGAACAACGGCACGTAGTCGTCAAACCGCTTGCTGTCGCCCTTGAAGTTCTTGCGCAGGTATTGGCTGTTGATGAGCCAAATGCTGTCGCCAATGGTGGCTGCGAGGGTTGACTTGCGGAGTTGTCGGTCGATGTTGTCGTCATCGCTGGCGATTTCAATGTCGTAGGGGGTATAAATCTCGATATAGGGCATGAGCAACATGGCGTTGGGGGTCATGTCGAATACCGACGCCCAAGTGTTGTACAGGTACACGGTGTCCTGGTGCAGGGGTACGGCCTGCAACTGCGTGGCCACGATGACGGCCAGGGTGAAAAACCAATTGCGTAACACGAGTTTCATAATCAAAACATTTGACAAAAAAATGCGGTAAACGTTTAACGGGTGCGGCTCAAAAAGTTTTCAGAAGCGTGTAAAGCCGTTGCACGGGCAATCCCATCACGTTGTAGAAACTTCCCTCGATATCGGTGACCCCGATGCAACCAATCCACTCCTGTATGCCGTAGGCTCCGGCTTTGTCCATAGGCCGGTAGCGGTTCACATACCAATCGATTTCATCATCGGTGAGTTGTGCGAAGGTGACGAGCGTTTCACATCCAAAGGTCTCAGTGCGCCCTTGCGTGCTCACGGTCACGCCGGTCACCACCGAGTGGGTTTTCCCCGCCAAGTCGCGCAGCATGCGGTGTGCATGGGTTTCGTCGGCAGGTTTGCCCAGCACTTCTTCTCCCAGGATTACCATAGTGTCGGCGGTGATGAGCAGTTCGCCCGGAGCGAGCGAGTAGGCGTTGGCCTTGAGTCGCGACAGGTATTCGGGTATCTGTTTCACGGGCAGGTCGTCGGGATAACTCTCCCGGATGCCAGGCAGTGTCTCCACGCGGAAGCGCACGTCCAGGTCGGCCAGCAGTTCGCGCCGCCTGGGCGAGTTGCTGGCGAGCACGATGTCGTATTTGTTGAGATTTTCAAGCATAAGTGTAATTCAGTCTGTTGGCTTGTTACCAGCCGAAGGCGTGTTCGTCTTCAAGCCAGCGGTTCTGTGCCTTGAGCACGGCTTCGAGCAATTCGCGCGCCACACCGTGCCCGCCCGGATGGGGCGACACATAATCTGCCACGGCCTGGCATTCGGGCGCTCCGTCGGCGGGCACCACCGCCAGCCCGGCGGCTTTCAGCGCGGGGATGTCGGGGATGTCGTCGCCCACAAAGGCCACTTCGTCGGGGGCGAAGCCGCACTTTTGGCACCACTGTTCAAACACGGGCAGTTTCACCGGCACGCTCATGTAGAGGTCCTGCAGCCCCAGCGCTTGGTAGCGCGTTTCCACCGCTTGGGTGCGGGCACCGCTGATGATGGCCAGCCGCAGTCCGCGTTTCACCGCCAGTTGCATGGCATAGCCGTCTTTGATGTTAACCATGCGCATGGGCTCTCCGTTGGGGTACATCGGCACCACGCTGGGCGAGAGCACGCCGTCCACATCGAATGCGATGCCTTTTATTTTTGTCAAGTCGTAGTTAATCATTTTCGTCGGTTGATGATGGATTGGCTGAGTAGTTGGTAAATATCCCGCTTGTCACCGCTGAGCAGGCCCAGGTGTTTGCTGAGCACATCCATGTCGCCCCGCGCGGCGGGGCCGGTCTGCGAATCGGCGGGTGGCAGGTGGGTAAGTTTGTCCACCGAGTTCCGGATGAGTGGCAGCATGGAGCTGAAGGGCAGTCCGGCCTCATTGAGCACCTCGTTGGCCAGCGTCCACTGCAGGTTGGCGAAGTTGCAGGCAAACACCGCCGCCACGTGCAGTCGGCACCGCACCTCGCTGTCGGCCTCGGTCACGTGCTGCGAGAGCAGGCATGCCAATGCCTGCACATCGGCCAGCGTGGTGGGGTTGTTGGCCTCGATGAACACGTGCACAGGCGTGAAGTCGGCCACCAGATTGCGAGAGAACGACTGCATGGGATAGAGCACGCCGCAACGCCGGCGGTGGCCGGCAAACACATCGATGGGTTTCGACCCCGAGGTGTGCACCCACAGGGCGCCGTTGTCGGGCGTGGCGTTGATGATATCGGCTATGGCGTCGTCAACCACCGAGATGATGTACACATCGGCGTCGTTGCGCAGTTGCGCCAGGTCATCGGTGGCCTGCGTGCATCCAACGGCGGTGGCCAGTTGCTGCGCATGGTTAAGCCGTGGGCTGAAAATCTGCACGATGTCGGCCTTGCCGCGCAGCGCGTGGGCCATACTGGTGGCCACGTTGCCGGAACCTATCAAAACTATTTTGAGCGGGTATTGGTTGAGATTTTCCATATTGTTCCTTCTATGAGTGAGCACCACACGTCGCCGTTTTCGTCGGTCTCAAAGCCGTTGACCTCGCTGGTGCCCAGGGCGTGGGAGTAGATGAGCCGATGGGTGGCGGCGTCCACGATGGTGAGCATGCCGCGGCGTGAACCGCAGTAAATGTAGCCGTCGTGCTCCAGCACGATGCAGGGCGCGTGCTCGTAGCCCAGTCCCAAGTCGGTGGACCACAGCAGTTGATAATGGTCGCCCTGGGTGCTCATCGCCACCAGCGTGCCGTCCATGGTCTTGGCGTAGGCCGTTGTGCCGTCGTGGCTGCGGCCCAGGCTCTCTCGCACCTTGTGCTCGTTTTTCTCCCGCCAAATCTGCTGGCCGGTGCTGCGGTCAAGCGCGGTGGTCACCCGGTCGGGCGCCACAATCACCACTTTATTGTCGGTCACTACGGGCACCACGTTGCCGGGGCTGTACAGATTGGCCTTGTTGCCGTTGTCCCATTGCCATCGCAATTTGCCCGAACGCCGGTCCAGACAGCGCAAACGGGTGTCCCAGGCGCCGAATATCACATCGTCATCGGCGACCACAGGGGCGGCTTGGCAGTAATTGGCCAGACTGTCGTAGTGCCATAGCAGGCGATGTCGTTTCACATCCCATGCCTGGAAGGTTTTGTACCCACCCTGGTAGAGCACGCCGTTGCTCACTACGCCGTCGGCCACGTAGGGCCCGTTGGCCCGGTAGCTCCACAACAGGCGGCCCGAGAGGCGGTCGAGCCACAGCAGCCGGTGGTCGGATGCAGGCACGACGACCAGATTGCCGCTCACGGCGGGTCGGGAAAAGAGCATGCCGTCGGTCTTGTGCTGCCAGCGCAGTGCGCCGGTGTGCTTGTCCACGGCCTTGCAGTAGCCCAGCGAGTTGCCGAAGTACACATTGTCGCGGTCCACCGTCACCCGGGTGAAGATGCTGGCATCGTCGGCCATCAGTCGCCGGCAGGTCACCAGCGGGTTTTCCACCTCGGGATAGGCGGGCGGTGTGTCGCTGTCGAAATAATTGAGGTTGACGGGATATTCAAACATCACTTGCGCCGGCTTGCCGATGGGTTTGTCGAGCACATGCATCCACATACGGTCCAGGTCGATGCTCATCAGTGTGTAGCCGTAGTTGCCGCCGCCCATGTCGAGTGCGCGCACCACCACGCCGCTGATGCCGTCGGTCTCATACAGCCGCCAGCGGTGATAGTGGCCACACTGGTGGGTGATGACGGGATATTTTCTGAGCACTTCCACATAGGCGCGGTAGTTGTCCAGGTCGTCGAGGATGGGGTAGTGGTTGATGCTGAGCACTTTCATGCCGGGTTTCACGCTGGCGTTGAGCGTGCTGTCGAGCCACAGCAGGTCTTCCTGCCTCAGGTGGCCGTCGCCCATTTTCATGTAGGGGCCGCAGTTCATGCCAATCACCACCAGCGAATCGATGGAGAACACGAAACGGTCGGCCCCCCACAGGCGCGTGAACGTGCGGCAGGCACTCTGGCTCCAGTTGTTCTCATGATTGCCGGGGATAACATACAGCGGCTTGGTGATACCATCGAGAATCGATTTCACATGATGCAACTGCACATCGCTGCCCTCGTTGGTCAGGTCGCCGGTCATGAGCACGGCCTGTGCGTCGCCGGCGTTGATTTCCTCCACCGCCATGCGCAGCATCTGCTCGTTGGCGTTGCCGGGTGCCACGTGCACGTCGCTCAGGATGGCCAGTTTCACCACGCCGCCCCAGACGCTGGTCGCGGCTATGAGCACCGCCAGCGCCACGCATAGTATGTGTTTTCTCATCATCGTCACGGTTTCAACCCACAAAAATACACAATTTCTGATAAACTTCAAACACAAAAGGCGGGCTTTTTACGCTCGCCTTTTGTGATATGGAATAAGCCCGTAGGGGGTGTTATTTCTCGATGCGGATGCGGGCATCCACGGCAATGACGTTCTTGTCGTCGGCCAGCAGCGGGTTGATGTCCATCTCCTTGATTTCAGTGGCATGGTGCAGCAGGGTGGACAGCCGCACGATGATGTTGGCGTAGGCCTGCTCGTTGAGCGGCGCCTGGCCGCGCGTGCCCTTGAAGATTTTGTAACCCTTCAGCGACTGAATCATGTTGGTGGCTTCGCCCATTGAGAGCGGTGCCAGACCGCTGGACACGTCTTTGAGCACTTCCACGAAGATGCCGCCCAGGCCGCACAGCACGATGTGGCCGAAGCGAGGCTCGTACTTGGCGCCGATGAAGAGTTCGGTGCCGCTTATCATCTTCTGAATCATGATGGCATGGGTGTCGGGAATCTGGATCATGCGGTCAAACTCGCGGCGCAACTGGTCATCGCTGTTGATGTTGAGCACCACGCCGCCCACGTCGCTCTTATGCACGGGGCCCACCACTTTGGCCACCACGGGGTAGCCCATCTCGTGTGCGGCCTGCACCAGGTCTTCGCGTTTGTCGGTCACCATTTCGGGCACCACGGGGATTTTGGCGGCCTGCAGCAGAGCGCGCACCACTTCGGGGGCTACATATCCGTTCTCCTCCACGCTGTCGATGATGCGGCGCACCTGGTCGATATCCACATCGGGCACGTCGCTGTTGGCGGGTGCGGGTTTGGGCGTGTCGATGACGCGCACCAGCGCTTCGGCCAGGTCCACCTCGTCGGCAAAGTTGACGTGTCCCTTGGCCAGGAATTCCTTCACCTCACGGCCGGCGGTGTTGAGACACGGCAACACGGGGAAGATGGGTTTGGTGCAGGTGAGCATCTTTTGGTGCAGCACCTCGTAGGCGTCGTCGAGCGGCACCAGACCGGGTGTGCCGAAGATAACCACGATGGCGTCGGTGGCGGGGAACTGCTTCTCGCAGAAGTCGATGGCGATGCCCAGATGTTCGGGGGTGCCCGTAGCCAGGATGTCGATGGGGTTGGCCACCGATGAGCCGGGATAGAGCTGGGCCTTGAGTTCCTCACCCACCTTTGAACTGAGCATAGGCACCTTCATGCCGCCCTTCGACAGGGCATCGGTGAGCATTACGCCAGGGCCGCCGGCATGGGTCACGATGGCAACGTTGCGGCCCGTTACCTCGGGCAGGCTCAGCACGCAGCCCACAGTGGTGAGTTCCTCGCGTGAGTAGCAACGCACGATGCCGGCCTTGCGGAACAAGGCGTCTACCGCCGAGTCGCTCGAAGCGATGGCACCGGTGTGTGACGATGCGGCGCGGCTGCCGCTCTCGCTCGAGCCGGCCTTCACAGCCGCAATGCGGCATCCCTTGCGGATGAGTGAGCGGGCATGGTCCAGCAGACGGTCGGGGTTGGCGATGTTTTCGATGTAGAGCAGTTTCACCTTGCTGTCGTGCTCGGGGTCGAAATGCTCGTCCATATAGGCCAGCACGTCCTCGATACCGATTTGCTTACCGTTGCCAATCGACCACACCGAGTTAAACTGCAGGCCCTTGATAACGGCCGATTCAAGGATGAACACGGCTGTGGCGCCCGAACCGCTGATGAAGTCGGCGCCTTTGGGGCTCAGGTGGGGGATGGGCTTGGTGAACACACTGTGGTGGTTATTGTTGAGCAGTCCGATGCAGTTGGGGCCAATCAGCGCGGCACCGTACTTCTCGCAAGTGTCAAGAATGTGTTGCTCGGCAACGGCGCCCTCGTGGGTCTCCTCGCCGAAGCCGGCGCTGATGATGATGAAGGCGCGCACGCCTTTTTCGGCTGCCAGCATGTCCACATAGCCGGGGCAGAACTTGGCTGCCACCACCAGGATGGCCAGTTCGGTGTCGGGGATGTCTTTGGCATCGTGAAACGCCTTGATGCCCTGCACCACGTCCTCTTTGGGATTCACCACGTGAAGCTCTCCCTTGAAGCCGCCTTGCTTAAGATTACGCACGATGGCACCGCCGGGCTTGTGCTCGTTGTTGGAGCCGCCAATCACAACAATACTTTTGGGATCTAACAATTGTCGGTTGATCATACTCTTGATAGTTTTTTGCTTAAAGTTAATGGTTGAAATTTCTTTTGAGGGCAAAGTTACAAAATTGTTGGCAGTTAACTATGCTTGCCCGCCAGTTTTTTTATCTCCTGCCGGAAAAACCTTTGGCCGTGAAAGAACAAAGGTTGGATTCGCATCCAACCTCTATTGTGGGTCCTGTGGTTATGAAACCATGAAGCAGTTCACCAGGCAAAAAGAAATATCCCGGCTATGCAGATTGGTCCAGCCCATGGCCGGTATTCATCCTGGAGTCATCTGGTTTTGCAAGGAAGTGTTTCAGAAATACCAGGGGTGGTCCTTGACGGCGGTTACGCCCGGTGTGCCCACCATGCCGCGGATGCGGCTGGCGCGCAGCGGCGAGTAGAGGTAGGTGGAGTCCTGCGGGTCCAGACTGTTGATTTTCACCTGCCCCGAGCAGTGGATGAACTTGCCGTCGCCCAGATAAAGCCCCACATGGGTCACACGGCCGGTGGCGCTGTTGCCAAAGAAGATCAGGTCCATGGGCTCATATTGCCGCCAGTTGTCACCGCTCATGACGGTGCCGGTGAGGCATTGCTGCGAGGCATCGCGTTGCAGGATGATGGCATTGGCCAGGTAACTTACCTTGGTCAGTCCAGAGCAGTCGGTCACCTTGGTGCTGGTGCCGCCCCACAGGTAACTCGAGCCCATCATGCGCCGTGCGGTGGCCTCGATGAGAGCTGGGTTGAATTCCTGCTGTGCCCATTGGGCCAGTTCCTGCACCTGGCTTTGCTCCACATATCCCTGGCGGCCGTCGGGCGTGGCGAGCAGCAGCCATTTCCCCTTGCGGGCCTTGAATTGCAGCACATTGCCCAGCACGAGGTCGGTTACGGTGACATCGCCCTTGGGCTCGGTGACCAGGCGTGAGTCATACACTGTGACCACATAGCGCGTGTCGGCGCGCCAGGCCTGCATCCCGGCCTCGGTTTTATAGGCCAGCGAGCTCTCGGGCATATAGGCTATGTAGCCGTCGGGTGTCTGCACCCGCATCCACTCGTCGTTAGCGCGTTGCACCACCTTCACGGGCATGCCCATGATGGCCTGTGTGGCTATTTCGGCGGCATGGCGTGGCTCGCAGCGCAAGGTGGCGATGGAGAGTTTGACCAACGCCCAGCGTTGGTCGGCGGGGATGGACTTCTCCAGCACGATGAGTCCTTGGCGGCAGTCCAGCCCGTGTCGGGTAAGTTCCTGATACACGGCGTCGGCCTGTTGCTGGGTGCCTACGGTGCCGTACACGGTGAGCCGGCCGTCCTGCTCGATGGTTTTCACATCCCAGATGGCGGTGCGTCCGTCGGGGGCGATGCTGCTTTTCAGATTGGCGATGATTTCATCGGGATTCTGGGCCATGGCCGCCATGCTCATGCAGGCCGCCGCAAAGAGTAGTGCTATCTTTTTCATTTGTTTAGTTTTTCTACTGAGTTCACATTCAGGTGGCTTTTCCACTTGTCGTAATAGAGGTTTCCGCCCCGCCATTCCACCTCACCGGCCTGGCAGTCCACCGTCTCGCTGCGGATATAGGTTTTGGCGGGGAAGAAGGTGTCGCCCACGCCCTCGTTGCTGGCCAGGCGGTACACATCGATGCCGGTGGCGTAGTAGTCGTTGAGGGGCGTGTCCACAGCGCTGCGGCAGAACGATGGGTCGGTGGGCACCCAGCCCACGCCTTCAAAGTAGGTTTCCGCCCAGTCGTGGTAGTTGATTTCGTCGGGGTGGAGCATCCATCCGCTCTCCCAACGGGCGGGAATGCCCAGCGAGCGGGCCATGGCGATATAAAGCAGCGCCACTTGTCCGCAGTCGCCGTGACCGTTGAGCAGTACATACTGTGGGATGCTGTCGAGTGTGCTGTATTCGCGGGCACCGGCCCAGGGCAGATTGCGACCTATCCAGCGGCACAGCATGATGGCCTGGCGCACGGGGTTGGTTTCCTGACCCACGATTTCGCGGGCCTTGGCGCCGATGGCGGGCGTGATGGCCATGTGACGGCCGTCGCTGGCGGTGTAGCGCCGGTAGAGTTCGCTGTTTGTGTCATAGGGTTCGAGCATGGCCAGCAGGTCGGGCTCGGTGTAGTGGCGCTCGCCCACGTCGTAACTGAACGAGTATTCAAAGTGGGTGGGTCTGCCTGCCTCGGCCACGCCCTCCATGTAGGCGGTGTGGTGCTGCGAACCGTGGCTCAGCAGCACAGGACGGTTGCCGCCATCGAGTGTGATGTTGCGCTGGCGCAGGTTCTGAAAGGGGAACGGCATCCATACGCGGAGCGTCTCGCCGGCGGGCACTGCGTCGGCGTTCACGTCGAGGGTGAAGGTGACGCTGATGCGTCGCCAGTCGCGCACGTTGTTGCTGTCGGCGGGGGCGTGCATCGCCTCTAGGTAGTAGGCGCGGCGCGTGGCGCTGGTGGTCAGTTTCTCGGCATCGTTCTGCTGTTTGAACTCATCGCCCAGCAGCCACAGGTTGCGCACTGATTTACGGAACCACCACTCCTGGCCGTCGATAGTCATCACTTCGAGTTTGCGGGTGGCCTTCCAGTGGTCTACCTGCGCCTGGGTGACCTGCGGCATGTTTTCACGGATGAGTTCCATGCCTCGGGCGGGCGTGAGGTTGAAATCGGTGCGTATGCGCTCCATGATGGTGCGCAGCGAGTCGATGCGCACGGCCTGCGCTTTGCGCTCGCGGCGCGGCAGTTGCTTCATCACTTGCTCGGCACGGGCAAACTCGCCGCAGGCTATGCAGTTGTCAACGGTGCGTTGCCAGTCGGGTGCCTGCTGTGCCGTCCCCGCCAGCGCTATCACGCAGAGTGCTATGGCTGTGAATAACTTTCTCATGAGTAGGTGTCGCAAATGTTGGATATTTAATAGACAAATGTACTTTAAAATTCCCGTCCGCCCAAACGGAAACGGGATTATTGTGCCGTCATTGCACGGCCTTGTTGTGCTCGTCGCACACCCAATGCAGGTGCTGGCTGTAGTCGTGGTGCACCAGCACCCCGTTTTCCTGGTCATCGCGCCAGGTGTCGCTCCAGTCCATGTCGTAGCCGTGGCCCGTGGCGTCGTGGATGATGTGTCCCTCGGTTTCGTTCATCTTCCAGTAGGCCACCAGTCCGCGCGACTGTGGGTTGACACTGGCAAGTCCCGTGCTGATTTCGTTGGGCGAGAGCGCACGGTTCCACAGGCGCACCTCGGCAATGCGTCCCGAGAAGAACTGACTGCTGCGGTAACCGCCCCACGACATGCCAAGTTCAAAGCGTTGGAAGGGCGTGCTGCGTGCCGTGCCGCTGGCCTGCGCGTCCTCCACGCCGTCCACATACATGCGGAACGTGTTGCCGTCGTAGGTGCAGGAAACCAGGTACCACTGACCCGTGGCGAAGTGCGTGGTGGAGAAGGCGCGCCCCCCAGGCAGCACCCACTGCAGCACGTCGCCGCCCGCCGAGCCGTTCTCGCCGAAACGGAACATATTGGCTTCCTCCTCGTTCTTCCCCTCGATGGCGAGCACACGCTTGATGTTGCCCGCCTTGCCGAACTTGTAGCTATAGAATTTGAATTCAATGGTGTATTGCGTCAGGTTCACCATCTTGTCGTCGGGGAAGATGTAGTTGCTGGAGGCGTTCAGGTCGTTTTCGAGTGCGTAGAAGGTGATGATGCGCGAGAGTTTCAGATACAATGTGCGGCTGCTTTCCACCACCTGCTGGCCGTTGCCGCTCACACTTTGTATTGTCACCGGTATCACATAGGTGCAGCCCTCCACAAAGTCGTCGGTGCTGACCACGGTGACCTGCGCCGCCGTGCTGACGGCTTCGCCCGCCTGGATGGTGACCTGCGGTTGCTCCAGCGTCACGCTGCCGTCGGGCACCGGGTAGTAGTTGGTGCCGTGTTCGGCGTTGTAACCGCCCACCAGCGTGGTGTCGATGGCGAGGCTCACCGTGACGGGCGTTTCGCAGCGGCGGGTGGCCTTCACGGTGACGGGATAACTGGCGGGCGTTTGGTCTACGGTGAAGCCCTGCACAGGCACTTGCTCGGTGCCCGCAATGAGCAGGCCGGTCTTGCCGTAGTCGAAGTCGTCACCGTCGCTGGTGCAGGCGGCGAGCAGGAGCGCCACACTTATCAGATGGAATATCTTGGCTTTCATTGTTGATGGGTTATTTGGCTGGATTCATGATTTGGATAGCACGGCGGATGGCTCCGTAGGGGATTCCGTCGGCGGTGTTGTAGTAGTTTCGCTCCACATAGTAGGCGCCGCAGCCGCCTTTGTGGCCGGTTTCCGGCTCCCAAGCGGCATAGGCTTCAATCATGCCGCCCGTAGGTTTCTGGCCGAACGACTCGCAGTACACCACTTTCTCGTCGGGCAGTCGGCCGGCGCCCACACCGGCTCCCTGCGCGCTGTAGGCCTGCTTCACGTAGTAGTCCACCAAATCGTTGCATTCAGTGCCCGGAGCGGTCGAGAAGTAGTCGATGATGACCAGTTTGTCGGGGAAAAGTCCCTGCGGACCGAAGAGTTTGTTGCACTCGTCCACCGCCCACAGGATTTGTTGGTTGTTCCATCCCTCGTAGTCCCAGTCCACGCCGTCAAGCTCTGTGCTCACCACCGTGTCGCACACCCAGCGGGCGTAGGCACGGATGGCCTGCTCGCTGCGGTCGGTAGACAGGTCGTAATACACATATTCGCCGGTAGGGGTGTATTGCGCGTCGCGCATGGTGAGCGTGAAGCGGTGGCTGTAGTTGGAAGCGTCGGCGTGCATCACAAATCGGGTGCCCTTCTTTTCCCTCGTGAACAGCATGTCCTGGTAGGCAACGGGGTGGGTGTCGGCGGTGGGGATGCCCATCCACAGATTCACGATGTCGATGCTGTCGGGCAGGCCCACGATGCGCTCGCCCCACGATGCAGGGTCCTTGTAGCCCGTGGCACCCTCGATGGGCGCCCAGTCGGCGTAGTACACATAGCAGATTTCGTGCGGCTGCTGCTTGTATTCGCGCAGGCTTTGGTAATAGGCCTCGCTGTATTCTTTGGGTTGCTGCAGTTGCAGTGCCTCGGGGTCGGTGTCGCAGCCGGCGGCGGTGGCCAGCAGGGCGGCGGCGCATAGGCAGAGTATGGTTTTAGATGATGTCATCTTGCATTGGGTTTTAATGGGTGATATTTATTCTGAGGCCTTTTTGTCCCACCACAGGCGGGTGCCGCCATTGTCGCCCTGTCCCGCGGCGGCTTCGGCGTTGAGCACGCCCACCGCGGCATTGACGGCGTCGCTGTTGGTGTTATACTCCTGCACGGGGAACGGGCAGCGGCGCACCTGTGTCTGCGTGTCGACGGTGCCCTGGCTGTCGTTGTTCACCACGGGCAGCAGGCGCGGATAGCCGGTGCGGCGGAATTCCGCCCAACCCTCGCATCCGTCGGGATACATCGCTATCCATTTCTGGGTGACGATTCGTTCCAGATTGGTCTCGAAGGGGGCGCTGTCGTCCCAGGCGATGGTGATTTCGCTGGGAGCGTTGTAGTTGTTGCGTCCGCCGGTTTTGTCGGTGAATTTCGCTGGCTTGGCTGTGGCGTTGGCCACATAGTCATCGGCGCCAGCCGCGTCATTCTCGGCAAAAGAGGCACGGATGCCCGCCTCATAGAATTGGCGTGCCGTGCCGCCCATCGCCCAGCCGCGCAGGGCGGCCTCGGCGCGCAGGAAATAACCCTCGGCGGCCGTCATCCACACAATGGGCGTGACCGATGGCGTGATGTTGAGATTAGACACCGCCGTGCCGGCATATTTGGTGGGGTTCATGCGGTGCACGCCCAGCCTGACGCCGTGGTAGGCGTTGTCGGCGGTGGCCATCGTGAAATAGCTCGCCCGCCTGGGGTCGCCGTA
>RHMF01000404.1_pt1 | contig 18272 bp, 15 predicted proteins | sample 5365151 | NCBI WGS metagenome assembly RHMF01 (sample SAMN10266501, study PRJNA497801) | feces metagenome | isolation source: feces | host: Bos taurus | place: China: Prairie of Fairy Mountain | collected 2017-08-14 | reverse complement strand
AGAAAAGCACCATGGAAGGTGAGAAGACCTTTCCCATGACCGAAGAGGGCCGGGAAGAAATGACCCAGTGGCTCTTAAGCAACATCTGAATCAAAGTCCGCCGGAGCTTCCGGCGGACTTTTTTCGACGAAAATAAGAAAAATTACCATAACCCTATTGATTTTTTGTGGAATCCTTGTATATTATATACATAATTATCATGATGGGGGGGTGTGTAGGATGAATTTGGTAAATTTCCGGCGGTTGGCTGAAATCAGCAATGAACCGGCCCTCCGTGAGAATACCATTGCATACCTTGCTGAGCACCTGGGGAAGTTCCTGAAGCCCGGAGAAAAGGTCATGCTCGCATTCCGCGAACACAAGGAAGGCAACATCAGCTGGCTCATGGAGCAGGCGGCCAAACGCATCCAGGTTGTTCCCGTAATCTGGGGACCGGATCATCGATGGAGTACCCTGCTGCGTCAGACCTTCCAGAGCCGTGCCAGTGTGGTTGTCGGTTCTCCTCTGATCCTGCTGGGCCTGACCAAGCTGAAAAAGCAGAGCAATACCCCTTTGCCTATCCGTAAGGTGGTTTCCGTGGGTTTCCCCTGCCTGAACTGGGTTATCGACGGTATTACCAAGGGCTTGGACTGCGAGATGGGCGGCTGCTTCTCCGTTCATGAAGAGGGCATCGTGGCGGGCTTTGCCTGCGGTCGGAGCTATGGCGTCCATGTCCGGGATGCGTACTACGGTGTGGAAATTGTGGACGATGCCGGAAACCCGGTTCCCGACGGCACCCGGGGCAATGTGATTCTGTATCCCAAATCTCAGCCGGAAATCCGGGTTGATCTGGGGGATCTGGGCATGATCCCGGATGAACCATGCCCCTGCGGCAGCAAATCTCCCCGGTTGATCGAAATTCAGATCGGCAAGAGCATGGATGAGGACATTTGCAGCCTTGCTCTGGAACTGCAGTCCTGGACCAGTATTCTGGACTGCCATATTTCCAAAGGCCCCTCCGGTCTGGAACTGGAGTTGGTTGTTTTCCCCGGTGAGAAGCTTCCCAAGCTGCCCACCGCCGCAAAGCTGCTGATCCGGCCCTATGATCCCAGGAACGACGAGCCTTTCTGGTTCGATCCCGGTATCCGCTGGGGCAATCAAATGTATTATCACCGGTAATTTCCCGGATTCCGGAAATAAAAGGTTGACATTTGACACAAACATGGTAAAATACTCAGGTATATGAAAAAGGCCATAGGAAAACCAAGCAAAGTTTGCGCCTTCCTTAGCGAGAGGGGATCGGTGAAAGCCCTCGGAGCGCTGCTTGCAAGCCACTTTCCTTGTCGCCCGGGATGACCGGGACGGGCGCTCCCGTTACAGAGCAGCTAAGATGTCCTGCCAAAGCGGGATAATTAGGGTGGTACCGCGTTCTTCCACGCCCCTATCATGATGATAGGGGCGTTTTATATTTGTATATTATTTTGGAGGTAATTCCCAATGGCTCATAAGTATTATGGTCTGAATGACCTGCGTGAGATGTATCTGAAGTTCTTCGAGAGCAAAGAGCATCTGCGCCTGCCCAGCTTTTCCCTGATTCCCCAGAACGATAAGTCCCTGCTGCTGATCAACTCCGGCATGGCCCCCATGAAGCCCTACTTCAAGGGCGAGGTGGAGCCTCCCCGCCGCCGTGTCTGCACCTGCCAGAAGTGCATCCGTACCGGCGATATTGAGAACATCGGCAAGACTGCCCGCCACGGCACCTATTTCGAGATGCTGGGCAACTTCTCCTTCGGTGACTACTTCAAGGAGCAGTCTCTGAAGTGGAGCTGGGAGTTCCTGACCAGCCCTGAGTGGGTCGGCCTGGAGCCCGACCGCATTTATCCCACCGTCTATGAAAACGACGACGAGGCCTGGGACATCTGGGTCAATGAAATCGGCGTTCCCGAGAGCCACATGACCCGCCTGGGCAAGAAGGACAATTTCTGGGAGCATGGCGCCGGCCCCTGCGGCCCCTGCTCTGAGATTTGCTACGACCGCGGCGAGGAGTACGGCTGCGGCAAGCCCGACTGCCGTCCCGGCTGCGACTGCGACCGGTTCCTGGAGGTCTGGAACAACGTGTTCTCCCAGTTTGATAACGACGGCCACGGCAACTACACCGATCTGGTGCAGAAGAACATCGATACCGGCATGGGTCTGGAGCGTCTGGCTGTTGTGTGCCAGAACGTGAACTCTCTGTTCGATGTGGATACCGTTATGAACATCACCAACCATGTCACCCGGCTCACCGGCGCCAGCTATGGCCAGAGCGACAAGACTGACGTGAGCCTGCGTATCATCACCGACCACATCCGTTCCTCCACCTTCATGATCGCCGATGGCGTTCTGCCCTCCAACGAGGGCCGCGGATACGTTCTGCGCCGCCTGCTGCGCCGGGCTGCCCGCCATGGCAAGCTGCTGGGCGTCAACAAGCCCTTCCTGTTCGAGGTGGTGGAAACTGTCATTCAGGAGAATGAGGTTCACTACGGCTACCTGCGGGAGCGCGCCGAGTATATCACCCGTGTGGTCAAGACCGAGGAAGAGACCTTTGCCAAGACCATCGATACCGGCATGCGAATCTTCTCCGATATGATGGCTGCCCACAAGGCAGAGAATAAGACTGTCTTCTCCGGTGAGGATGCCTTCCTGCTGTCCGATACCTACGGTTTCCCCGTGGATCTGACTGTGGAAATGGTGGAAGACGAGAGCATGACCCTGGATATGGACAAGTTCACCGCCTGCCGCGAGGAGCAGCGCGTTCGCGCCCGTGAGGCCCGGAAGGCTCTGGGCGACCTGGGCTGGGCCGGTGTGGACTTCGGCAAGGATATGCCCGCCACCGAGTTTGTGGGCTACGAGACCCTGACCAACGAAGCTCAGATTCTGGCCATCGTGGTGAACGATGAGCTGGTGGAGTCTGTGGAATCCGGTACCGACGCCATCCTGGTGCTGGACAAGACCGCCATGTACGCCGAAATGGGCGGCCAGGTGGCCGATCACGGCACCATCGCCGGCTGGAGCGCTGAGTTCTCTGTGAACAATGTTCAGAAGAACAAGGGCGGCAAGTATATGCACTACGGCAAGGTCGCTTCCGGCTCCCTGAATGTGGGCGATGCTGTGAAGGTTACCGTATGCGCCGAGCGCCGCAATGCCATTATGCGTGCCCACTCCGCAACCCACCTGCTGCAGAGCGCACTGCGCGCCGTTCTGGGCGATCATGTGCATCAGGCCGGTTCCTATGTGGAGCCCGACCGTCTGCGCTTCGACTTCAACCACTACTCCGCCATGACCGCTGAGGAGATCGACAAGGTTAATGCTCTGGTTCAGGAGGCTGTCTTCACCGGCTACGGCGTGGACATCAAGGAAATGACCATTGATGAAGCCAAGGCTATGGGCGCAACCGCTCTGTTCAGCGAAAAGTATGGCGATACCGTCCGGGTTGTCAACATGGGTGGCTACTCCATCGAGCTGTGCGGCGGTACCCACCTGGACAACACCGCCAAGGTTGGCCCCTTCCGGATCGTCTCTGAGTCCTCCGTGGCTGCCGGTGTCCGCCGTATCGAGGCCATTACTGGCCTTGCCTACATGGCCGACGCTGCCAAGACCCGTGATATGATGGGCGCTGCCTGCGCTTCCATCAAGGTCAAGAATCCTGCTGATCTGGCTGACAAGCTGAATGCCCAGCTGGAGGAGATCAAGCAGCTGAAGAAGGAAATCGAGCAGTACAAGGCCAAGGAAGCTTCCGGCGCTGTGGATCAGCTGCTGAACGGTGCCAAGGCAGTGGGTTCCGTGAAGGTTCTGACCGCTAAGCTGAGCGGCGCCGATGCCGGCAAGCTGCGCCAGACCGGCGATGTGCTGCGGGATAAGGACGCTGCCGTGGTAGCCGTGCTGGCTTCCCTGAACGGCGACAAGCTGAGCTTCCTGGCTGTCTGCGGCAAGGATGCTGTGAAGGCCGGTATCAAGGCTGGTGAGATCGTCAAGCACGTCTGCACTATCTGCGGCGGCTCTGGCGGCGGCAAGCCTGATTCCGCTATGGGCGGCGGCAAGGACGCATCCAAGATGGACGAGGCTCTGGCTTCTGTCTGTGATTTCGTGGCTGCCAAGTTCTAAAATAAGGAATTGATTTAAGGGCGCTGCCGATGGCGGCGCCCTTTTCATAAAAAGGAGGAGGGATGAAATGCGCAGGCTCATGTTTTTTACCATCGGCTTTACCCTGGCCTGTATCCTGGGTGTATGGGTGCTTCCTGCGAATTTTGTCATCCCTGCTGCTGTGATTGCTGCGTTTCTTGCAGTGCCGATGCTGAAATTTGGATTCCGCAGAATATCGGTGATCATCTTTGGCTGCGCTGTGGGATTGCTATGGTTTCGAGGATTTGAACAAGTTTATTTGAATCCGGCCCGGGCTATGGACGGCGTCACAATTGAAACAACCGTCACCGCCACGGATTATGCCTTTGATACGGATTATGGCGTTGGCGTGGACGGCGAGTTTGCATTGGATGGGAAAACCTATAAAATCCGGCTCTATGTGAACGAGGATGTGGAAATTCAGCCCGGTGATGCCATTGAAGGGAAATTCAAGCTCCGCTATACCGCACCCGGCGGTCTGCAGGATGAGACTTACCATGCCGGAAACGGCACGCTGTTCCTGGGTTATCCCAGAGGAACTACCGAGGTCCGAAAGGGAGCAGAATACTCCCTGCATGATCTGGGAAGCCGCCTGCATTACGCGATTGCGGAACTCCTGCGGGATGTGTTCCCGGCGGATGTGGAGACCTTTGCACGGGCACTGCTTCTGGGAGATGACCACGATCTGGACTATGACACGGATACGGCGCTGAAGGTAAGCGGCATCCGCCATGTGGTGGCTGTTTCCGGTCTGCATGTGGCGATTCTGTATACCATGCTCCGGGCAATCTCCCTGAATCGCCGGTTTTTCACTGCGCTGATCGGGTTTCCGGCGCTGCTTCTGTTCTGCGCCGTGGCGGGCTTTACCCCATCCGTCACAAGAGCCTGCATTATGGTTGCCCTGATGATCCTTGCACAGCTTATGAACCAGGAGTACGATTCGCCCACGGCACTGGCTTTTGCAGCGCTTGTAATGCTTGCGGCATTTCCTCTCGTAATCACTTCTGTCAGCTTCCAGATGAGCTTTCTGTGCGTGGTGGGTATTTTGCTCTTTGACGCGCCCATTTCTGCATGGCTTCAGGCGAAGCTGGGTGTTCCCAAGGGGAAAACGATAAAATCTAAGCTGAAACGGTGTTTTATCTCCTCCGTCAGCGTTTCCCTAAGCGCTATCATTCTGACCACGCCGCTGTCTGCTTTCTATTTCGGCACTGTAAGCCTTGTAGGTGTGCTGACGAATCTTATGACCCTCTGGGCGGTCAGTCTGGCATTCTATGGCATCGCTGCCACTGCCGTGTTAGGCTTCGTTTCCGGGAAAATTGCTGGAGCAGTAGCCTTTGTCACGGCAATTCCCATGCGCTATGTACTGAGGATGGCAAAACTGCTGGCAGGATTTCCCCTGGCGGCGCTGCATACGAAAAGTGTCTATATGATCATCTGGTTTATCTTCATGTATATCCTGCTGATGGTCTTCTGCGTCAGCCGAAATCGGCGGCCGCTGGTATTTTTCTGCTGTGCGGTTTTGAGCTTGTGTATGGCGCTGCTGATCTCCTGGAATGAGCATCGGCTCTCCGATACCCATTTCACCGCCCTGGATGTGGGCCAGGGGCAGTGCCTGATCCTGCACCAGGACGGAAAGACGTTTCTCATCGACTGTGGCGGTGACAACGACGAGATCGCCGCCAATACCGCGGCGGAGACCTTGCTCAGCCGGGGTATCTCACATTTGGACGGAATTATCCTGACGCATGGTGACCGGGATCACGCCGGCGGTATTCCATATCTGCTGACCCGTGTGGATGCGGATTTTCTGATGCTGCCTGCCACAACTGCGCCGGAACTTGTTTCCCAAATCACAGCGGGCTGGAGCGGAGAAGTGATCCTGGTGGAGAGTGACCTCTCCTTGGCTCTGGAAAGGGGAAATATCACCGTTTTCGGCCCTACATTCTCCCCAAACAGCAATGAAAACAGTTTATGTATCTTGTTTGAAAGCAAAAACTGTGCTATACTGGTTACCGGTGACAGAGGCGCTTTGGGAGAAATGCTTCTGATGCACCACACCAGCCTGCCCGATGTGGATCTTCTGGTGGCCGGTCATCACGGCTCCAAACATTCCACTTCGGAGGAATTGCTGAACACCATCCGACCGGAAACGGTCTTTATTTCCGTGGGCGAGAATGCCTACGGCCATCCTGCCCAGTCGATTCTGGATCGTCTTGCAGCTTTTGGCTGTGAGGTTTTCCGAACCGATCTGCACGGCAATTTGATTTTCAGGAGGTGAACACCATGGCAAAGAAGCCGCCCCAGTCCAACGGACTGGCAGAATTGAAGCAGCAGCTGAAAAACAAGCAGCCCGGGCGGCTGTATATCTTCCATGGTGAAGAGGTTTTTCTCCTGAAGCATTATTTAGGCCAGATGCGTAAGCTTCTGGTGGATGAATTGACGGAATCCTTCAATTCTCACCGGTTCAATCACGAAAATTTCACCCTCCAGGGGTTTGGCGATGCTGTGGAGGGTATGCCAATGATGGCAGAAACCACCTTTGTCCAGGTGGATGAGGTGGACTTTTTCAAGTTTGCCGAGCCGGAACGGAATAAAATGGCGGAATTTCTGTCTGACATTCCCGAATGGTGTACCGTGGTCTTTACCTATGAGACCGTGGCCTGGAAGCCCGACAAGCGGCTGAAAAAGCTCTGGGGTGCGGTTGAGGAGAATGCTACTATCGTGGAATTTGCCAAGCAGGATCAGCGGGATCTGGTGGCTTGGATCGGCCGTCACTTCGCTGCCAACGGCAAGCGGATCTCCACAGATTTGTGCGTGTACCTAATCGACATCACGGGGGGGACCATGACTGCCCTGGCCGGTGAGATCCAGAAAATCTGCGCCTATTCCGGTGCCGAGAACATCCACAGGACGGATATTGACGCGGTGGTGGAGCCTGTACTGGATGCGGTGGTATTCCAGATGACGGATCTGCTCAGCGAAGGTCGTTTCGCCGCTGCGCTGGAAAAATTGCAGACCCTGCTTAAAATGCAGCAGGAGCCCCTGGCCATCCTGGGTGCGGTTGGTATGCATTACCGCCGCCTGGGCACCGCCCGGACGTTGCTGGATCACGGCAAAAATGCCTCCGATCTGGCAAAGCTCTGCGGTATCCCGGATTATCCTGCCCGGAAGAGCATGGAAGCGGCCCGCCGTGTGCGGCCGGAGTTCTGCGCCCGGGCAAATTCGCTGATTCTGGAAACGGACTATTCCATGAAGACCTCCTTCGGCGACAGTGAGCGACAGCTTGAAATGCTGATTTTACAGCTTGCCCAGGAGTGAAAAAATGGTTAAAATAAAGGAAGCGATTCTCGTGGAGGGTCGTTACGATAAAAATACACTGTCCCAGATTGTGGATGCGCCGATTCTGGAAACCAATGGATTTGGCATCTTCAAGGACAAAAAACAGATGGCGCTGCTGCGGCAGGTGGCTGAAAAACGCGGACTTATCGTCTTTACCGATGCGGACGGCGCTGGTTTCGTCATCCGCAATCACGTCAAATCCGCCATTCCCGCCAAATTTCTGAAGCATGCCTACACCCCGGACATCTTCGGCAAGGAGCGCCGCAAGGACAAGGCCGGCAAGGAAGGCAAGCTGGGTGTGGAAGGCATGAAACCGGAAGTGATTCTGGGTGCTCTTCGGAAAGCCGGCGCCACCATAGAAGGGGAGGATACACCCAGGACGCAGTCCATCACCAAGCAGGACCTGATGGATTTGGGACTCTCCGGCAGCGCGGACGCATCTGCCATGCGGCTTGCACTGCTGAAAAAACTGAACCTGCCGGAGCATATGAGCGCCAATGCCATGCTCCAGGCACTGAATTTGCTGTACAGTTTGGATGAACTGACCCAAATGGTTGATAATTTGGAGAAAAACCATGGTTGATATACAAGTCAAAAACTTAACAAAATTCTTTGTCATCGGCGAGAATCTCCTGGAAGGTCTGTCCTTTGAAATTCAGGAAGGGGAGCGGGTGGCGATTCTGGGCCGGAACGGCTGCGGAAAAACCACCTTGCTCAAAATCCTCACCGGCGAAATGGACTACGACGACGGTGAAGTCTTCGTAAATCCCCATAAGAAGATCGGCCTGATCTCTCAGATCCCCAAATTCCCCTACGGCTACACCGTGGAGGATGTGCTGCGCTCTGCCTATTCCGAAATCATGGCAGTCAAGCGCAAAATGGAAGCCCTGGAAAAGGCCATGGCTGCCGGCGCTTCTTCCGAACAGCTGCGGGAGTACGACAATCTGACCAACCGGTTCCAGTCCGGCGGCGGTTATGAGATGGACGTGGAAGTGGACAAGATCTGCAACGGCTTAGGGATAACCCCCGACCAGCGGAAGCAGGAATTCGATTCCCTCTCCGGCGGCGAAAAGACCCGGATGAATCTGGCGAGACTGCTGCTGGAAAAGACCGACATTCTGCTGCTGGACGAACCCACCAACCACCTGGACTTAAACAGCGTGGAATGGCTGGAAACCTACATCAAGGCATTTAAGGGTACTGTGGTGGCCATTTCCCACGACCGCTGGTTCATCGACCGGATCGCGGAGCGTGTTATTGAGATCGTGGACGGCCACGCGGAATTCTATTCCGGCAACTATTCGTTCTACATGGACGAAAAGCAGGCCCGGTTCGATCTGCAGATGAAGCAGTACGAGCAGGAGCAGGCGAAATTAAAGCAGCTGGGCTATACCGTGGAGCGGATGAAGGGCTGGGGCATCAACAACCGCACTCTCTACCGCCGGGCTATGTCCATCCAGCACCGAATGGAGCGGATCAAAAAGACCGAAAAGCCCAAGACCGAGAAGAAGATGAAGGCATCCTTCGGCGAAAAGGACTTTTCCGGTGATGTGGTGTTCAAAACCAAGAATCTGGGCAAGGCTTTTGGTGACCGGGTGCTGTTCTCCGATGTGAACATGAATGTGGAGGGCGGCGAGCGCATTGCCATCCTGGGCGATAACGGCACCGGCAAGACCACATTTATCAAGTGCCTGCTCGGAGATGAGGACTGCGCAGGCAAGATCCAGTTCGGCCCTACTGTAAAGGCCGGTTATCTGCCCCAGATTATCCATTTTCCTCACCCTGAGCGGACACTGTACGATACCATGCTCTACGAAAAGAACTGCTCTCCCCAGGTGGCCCGTGACCGGCTGGGTCAGTTCATGTTCCAGGGTGAGGATGTGTTCAAGACCGTGGGCAACTTATCCGGCGGCGAGCAGAGCCGTCTGCGGCTGTGCATGCTGATGGATGAAAAGATCAATCTGCTGATCCTGGACGAGCCCACCAACCATCTGGACATTGCATCCCGGGAGTGGGTAGAGGCTGCTATCGAGGAATTTGAGGGCGTGCTGCTCTTCGTTAGCCACGACCGGTACTTTATTGAGAAGTTCGCCGAGCGGATCTGGCTTCTGGAAGACGGCGGCATCCGGGATTTCAAATGCGGCTATGCCAAATACCGCTCCATCCTGGAGCATGAGGCTGCCGCAAAGCAGATTGCCCCCGCTTCCGCAACCAAGCCCAAAAAAGAGAAGCCCAAGGGCGGCACCAAGGAAAACGACAAGCTGGTAAGACGTCTGGAGCGGGAGATCGAGAAGCAGGAGCAGATTGTGGCGGAATTTGATGTTAAAATCGAGGCCGCTTCTGCCGACTATCAGGAGCTGACCCGATTGCTGGGCGAAAAGGAAGAAGCGGAAATGGTTCTTATGGACTTAATGGAGCAGTGGGAAGCTGCGTCTGAATAATAAAGGAGAGAATACAAATGGCAAGAAAACCCAAGGCAAGAAAGGTCCCCATCGTCAACAAGGAGTATATCTGGGATCTGGAAGTGAACAATGACATGCACGAATTCAAGGTCTTCGTGGGCGAGGATGAGTGCATTACCTATGAGGACGGTGTGGAATGCAAGCGCCTGAAGATCATGGACAAGACCCAGATGCCCGGCCTTCTGCAGATTGACTGCCAGACCAAGGTCTTTGACGAGATCACCGGCTTCCAGCTGGAAAACGGCATCCCCTATATCAAGCTGGAGGATGAGGACGGTGACGTAAAGTGGACCATGTCCGATACTACCCATGAGGAGCGGATGCAGCAGCGGATCCGCAGCGTGAAGCTGGAGGCCTACGGCTATGCCGGCATCGGTGTGTTCTTCTTTATTGTTGCCCTGATCCAGAAGCTGGTAACCGGCAGCTTCGATGAGGTGTTCATGATCCCCATGATGGGCATTTTCGGCTTCACCTGCTGCGGACTCCAGCTGGTGCGCCTGAGAAATGAGCTGAACGACCTGGGCCGTCCCTTCTCCCTGAAGCTGTAAGCCATGGCAAAGGAATTTATCTGGAATCTCCGGGTGGAAGGTACCCGGCATGAAGTTCTGGCGAAGGATAAGGGAAACGGCTTTGATGTGTACGTGGATGATGAATTTCGGTTTACCGTCCGCAGCGACATCAATCTGGATATTGAAGAGGATCTGACCGTGGGCAGCAAGCGCTGCCGCATCGTGGTCTACCGGGGTGTGCCGGATTTGGCGGTGGATGGTATTCTGATGAATGCGGAATCGGAGCTTCTCAAGGAGGAGCGCCGCAATCGAAGATTGACCATTGCAGCGGGACTGCTTCTGGTGGTGCTGGGCATGTTCTCCATGTGGATGTATATGATCATGACCATGAGCGGCCAGAAATTCTACTTCGGCGTCTTCGGCCCCATTTTCGCGGTTCTGGTTTCTGTGGCCGGTGTGGTGCTGACCATCCACGGCATGAAAAAGAAGAGCGTATGAATAATCCGGGTCTGAGAAATATGACCTCCCTCTTTTTTATCCGGGAGGATGGGCTGCTGTGCCTTTACCGCATCGGCTCCAGGGTTGCCAACAACCTCTATGTGGGCGCCTGCGGCGGGCATTTTGAGGAATCGGAGCTGCGAAGCCCGGAAAGCTGCGCGCTTCGGGAAATGGGGGAGGAGTTGGGGCTTACCGAGTGCGATATTGCGGATCTGAGGCTTCGGTATGTGACGCTGCGGTACTATAAGGGCGAAATCCGGCAGAATTACTACTTTTTTGCCCGGCTGAGAGGGGAGAGGGCGCTTTCCTCCACGGAAGGCAACCTGCAATGGTTTACCTGGGAACAGCTGGAATCCATCCCAATGCCCGTTTCCGCCCGGCATATGATGGATCATTATCTGAAAGAAGGCCGGTTTACGGATCATCTCTACGCCGGTGCCACAGAGCCGGGCGGTACCCGCTTTACTGTCATGGCGTCCTTCGAGTGATTTTGGAGGTTGACACATTCTTTCAACCGTCCTATAATAAGGAAAGTTTCAAACAAAAGGAGAGCGAATTTTTCATGAGTTCCTGCAATGGCAATTGTTCCACCTGCGGCTCCGACTGCGCAGATCGCAAGGCCGAGAGCCTGCTGGCAAAGCTGAATCCCAATTCTTCTGTCAAGAAGGTTATCGCCGTGGTTTCCGGCAAGGGCGGCGTGGGCAAGTCCACCGTCACCTCCATGCTGGCTGTTTCCATGGCCCGGAAGGGCTACCGGGTTGGCGTTCTGGACGCCGACATCACCGGCCCCTCCGCACCTACCGCTTTCGGTGTCACCGAGTGTCAGGGCGCCAATGAGGACGGTCTGTATCCTGCCCTGAGCCGTGGCGGTATTCAGGTCATGTCCATCAACCTGCTGCTGGATGATCCCAATTCTCCCGTAGTCTGGCGCGGCCCCGTCATCGCCGGTGCTGTCAAGCAGTTCTGGACTGATGTGATCTGGGAAGATGTGGACTATATGTTCGTGGATATGCCTCCCGGAACCGGCGATGTGCCCCTGACTGTGTTCCAGAGCCTGCCCGTGGACGGCATCGTCATCGTGACTTCTCCCCAGGCTTTGGTTTCCATGATCGTTTCCAAAGCTGTGAACATGGCAAACATGATGCACATTCCTGTGCTGGGCTTCGTGGAGAACTACTCCTACCTCCAGTGTCCTGACTGCGGCAAGAAGATCCATGTCTTTGGCGAGTCCAAGCTGGATGCCATCGCCGCCCAGTTTGGCCTGCCCGTGCTGGCACGGTTACCCATCGACCCCAATGTGGCTGAGGCGTATGACCACGGCCTGATGGAGAGCGTGGATACCTCCGCTATGGCCGATGTGGTGGCCGCCGTGGAGAACCACAAAAAGTGAAAAATGCTTCCAGCACCCGGCCGGATGGCCGGGTGCTTTTCTTTGCTTGTCCGTCGAAAAAAGTCGAAATGTTTCTTGATTTATGTAAACGGAATCGGTATAATATATGAGTTGATCTTTTGGAAAGGGGCAATGATTTGGATGCAGTTTAACAGCCTGGAATTTCTCTACGGCTTTTTACCGCTGTTTCTGGTGGTTTATTATATGGTTTCCCAGGGCCTTCGCCCTATGATTCTGTTTGCTGGCAGCATGGTGTTTTATGTGCTGGCCTCCGGCGGCAACTACTGGTGGGCGGCGATCCTGTTGGGATGTACCGCCATTTCCTATCTCTCCGGACGTATTCTGTACAAATGGAAAAATGCATGTATTCTGGCATTCTTCCTGCTGATCTTTGGTGGAGTTCTGGTATTTTTCAAGCTTTATAATGGTGGCCGTCATCTGCCTGCCGGCATGAGCTTCTATCTCTTCCAGATCACTGCCTACCTGATCGATGTGTATCGGGGAAAGGTGGCAGGGGAGAAGAACGTAATTCGGTATGCCAATCAGATCGTCATGTTCCCCAAGCTGCTCTCCGGCCCCATGGTGAATCCCCGGGAGCTGAGCAGTCAGATGCAGAAACGACCCACCCGGGAAAGCGTCCGCAGCGGTGTGCAGCTGCTGATTCTGGGCCTTGCCCTGAAAGTGGTTGTGGCAAACCGCCTCGGCGGCATCTGGGCTCAGGCAAATGTGATGGGCTTTGCCAGTATTTCTTCCGTTTATGCCTGGTTTGCGCTGGTCTCCTGGGCCATGCAGCTTTACTTCGATTTCTACGGCTACAGCCTGATGGCCATGGGCATCGGCCGGATGGTGGGCTTTTATCTTCCGGAGAATTTCATCGATCCCTATGCCTCCAAATCCGTTTCCGAGTTCTACCGCCGCTGGCATGCCTCACTGGGTGCCTGGTTCCGGGAGTATCTGTATATCCCCCTGGGCGGCAACCGGAAGGGAATCTTCCGCACCCTTGTGAACCTGGCTGTGGTGTGGCTGTTCACCGGCCTTTGGCATGGCGTGGGCGGCAATTATCTGCTCTGGGCAGGAATTTTGTGCTTCTTTGTAATTCTGGAGCGTCTGTGGCTGCGGAAATTCCTGGAGCGCAGCCATGTGCTGTGCCATGTCTATGTGGTATTTGTGATCCTGCTCAGCTGGGTTCCCTTTGCAGTGGGCGACTGGAATCAGATGCTGATCTTCTTCGGAAAGCTCTTCGGTCAGGTTGGCGGCACTATCAACACCATGGATTTCATGCCCCTGATTTCCATGTACAGCGGCATTCTGCTGCTTGGTGCATTCCTGGCAACTCCCATTCCCAGACGGATTTGGACAAGAATTAAGGAATCCACCCTGGCGGATGTTCTGCTTTTTGCTCTTTTCTGGGTAGTGGTTTATTTTATCTCTACCGCAGCCCAGGATCCGTTTCTCTATTTCCAGTACTGAGGTTATTGCATGAAGAAAACGTCTTTGTTTTTAATATATCTGATCATCCTCTCCTCAGTTGTGCTGGGTATTTTCGGTGTGATTCTGAAATATGAGATTCTGCCGGAGCTGGGCATTCTTCGGGAGGAGCATCCTATCGCGCTGCCCTTCGTGCTGATGACCGATGAAACCCTGAAATATCAGGTTCAGCGCAGCTATGATCAATTGATGAATCCTCCTACGGAGCCGCCGGAAACGGTTCCTCCCACCACCGTTCCTCCCACTACGGTGACTTCGACTACGGAACCGCCTACCGAACCGCCCACGGAACCACCGGTCACCGAGCCACCGTACATTCCCGTGGACGAGAGTTGGTTCGATGATGTGCTGTTCATCGGCGATTCCCGGTCTGTGGGATTGAAGCAGGTGGCTAGACTGGGCAAGGCCCATTATTTCTGCGTGGGCAGCATGTCCGTATTCACTGTGCAGAAATGGGAGTGCTATGATGAAGGCTTTGGCAATCATACCCTGAATTACGTTCTGAATAACAATACCTACGGCAAGGTCTATATTCACCTGGGATTGAACGAGATCGGCAACGACGTGGATCTGATCATGGAGCAATATATGTCTCTGATCGACCTGGTTCGGGAGACCCAGCCGGATGCCTGTATCATCCTTCAGTCCGTCATGTCCATCACCCGGGGCAAGGCGAGCAATCCCAAATTCCCCATTGAACATCTGCTGGACATGAACCAGAGGCTGCAAGCGCTGGCGGAAAGTGATCCGGAGCTTTACCGGTTCTGCGATGTGAATACCTGGATCGCCGATGAAGAGGGCTATATGCTGGAAGAGATGACCCACGACGGCTGCCATCTTCTGGGCACCGGCTATATGCAGTGGGCGCAGTGGATTCTGGAAGACGCCGGCTGGTACGGCATTCCATAATTCCCTCGTACAGCCACAATGAGATAGTTTGAGAAAAACCGGGAAAATTCCCGGTTTTTCCTATTATAATCTTTACAATTGACATACTTTTTGCTATACTGTATCAGTTAGAAAATCTTTTGGAGGCAAATACCGTGAAAGAAAAAGAAATGAATCTGGAAATGCCTCAGCAGGAGGCAGTCGAAGAAGAGGCTGTTATGACAGAAGCTCCCGCTGAGACCACTCCGGAAGTAAAAAAGAAGAGTAAAAAGGCCCAAAAGCCCGGCTTCTTCGGTAAGCTCATGGGCTTCCTGGGCAAGGTTCTGCTGCTCCTGGTGGAGACCGCGCTGATCCTGGTCATTGCCCTCTACGGCGTTATGTTCGTGTTGGCCAAGGGCCCTTCTCCCACGGCCCGGGATCTGTTCGTCATGTCCGTCCGGGAAACCAGCGCTGTTGGCTGGCTTGCCAACATCTACTTCACCGATGAGGAGATCGCGCAGATCGAGAATCGTCAGGAAGTGGAGGATTTCGTGGAAACCGACACTTCTCTCATTCAGATTCCCTCCCATACTGAGCCGATCACCGGCGAGGAAGGGGAGCAGCAGGGCGCCGTGGCCGATGCTTGGGGTCTTGTTGACGAGGACGGCGACGGTATCATCGTGGAAGAGGTGAAGGGTGAAGGCTATTCCGGCTATATGATGATCGTGCTGGATCCTTCCCGTGTCATCGTGGGCTCCGTGCCCGAATCCTACGGCTCCCGCGGCTATACCGTGGAGGAAATGGTTCAGAAATTCGATGCTGTGGCCGGCACCAACGCCGGCGGCTTCTACGATCCCGACGGAAAGGGTAACGGCTCCATCCCCGATACCATGGTGGTCTTTGAGGGCAAGGTTCACTATGCCGGCAGCGGCACCCGCAAGGGCTTCGTGGGCTTTGACAGCAATCACATTCTGCACGTTGCCAACCGGATTACCGAAGCTGAGATCAAGGAAAAGGATATTCAGTACGGTGTCTGTTTTGGCCCCGTGCTGATCTCCAACGGCGAGCCCGTTGAGCAGGACGGCAGTGGTGTCAATCCCCGTACTGCCATCGGCCAGCGCTCTGACGGCGCAATTCTGATGCTGGTCATCGATGGCCGTCAGGTCATTTCCATGGGCGCTACCATGCAGGATCTGGTGGATATTATGATGGATTACGGCGCTGTGAACGCCTGCAACCTGGACGGCGGCTCTTCCACTCTTATGTGGTATGAAGGCGGCTATGTGAACAACTGCGCCTCTGTTATCGGCATCCGTCCCGTTCCCACCGCAATTCTGGTTCTGAAGGAAGGAGTGAAGGACAATGGCTAAGAAGACCCGTAAAAAGCAGAAGGGCATGGGCTTTGCCATCTTTATGGTGGTCTATGCTGTACTTGCTCTCACCGGTATTTTCTTCGGACTGAAGTGGTTCTGGGGTTTCATCGATGCCTATGAAGCATCCCGTCCTCATATTGCCATCGATGCCTATATGGAAACCGTCACCCCTGAGAGAATCGTGGATAGCTGCGATGTCATTCTGGAGCAGGTGGATACCAATATCCAGAGCGAGGAAGAATGCAGAGAGTTCCTGCTGGATGCCATCTCCGGTGAGCTGACCTATGCCCGGAAGGCTTCCGCTTGTACGGAAACCGAGCAGACCTATGTGCTTCGCAGCGGCAAGCGTGTCATCGGTTCCTTCGTTATCGAGACCGGCGCTGAGGATCAGTATGGCTTCACTCCCTGGCATTTCAAGGAGGAAAGCTTCGATCTTTCCGATCTGATGGGTACCGAGAAGGTAACTGTCACGGTTCCTGCGGGCTGCAATGTCTATGTCAACGGCGTTCTGCTGGATGAGAGCTACATTGTCAGCTCTGAGGAAAAGGAATTCGAGGCTATTGAGGACTTCTACGGCGCATTTGATCTGCCCATGCTGGTGCTGAACACTTACGAGGCCGGCCCCTTCCTGAACGCTGCTTACGAAATGGAAGTCTATGATGCTGAAGGTAAGCCCTTCACCATGGATGAGAGTTTTGATGAAAACGACCTGCTGCGTGTCACCGATGAGACTGTCATCCGGGAGCTGGATGCTTTCCTGGAGGAATTCATCGATGCCTACGTCCTCTTTGCTGGCTGCTCCAACGACAACCGCTACGCCAACTACAACAATGTGATCAAGTACATTGTATCTGACAGTAAGCTTGCAGACCGGCTCCAGGAGGCTCTGGACGGCCTCCAGTTCGCTCAGAGCCGCGGTGACGAGGTTGCGGATATTCATGTGAATATGTATCTGGCACCCGATGAGAGCAGCTTTGTAGTGGATGTGACCTATAAGGTGGACACCACCGGCCGGGAAGGCGTTGTGCAGACCACTACCAACGTCAAGATGCTCATTGTTCGCTCCGGAACCCGCCTGCTGGTGGAATCCATGATCGGCTACTAAATAAATATTATTAAAAATTTCCCCCATCGCTCCGAATGGTTGCGATGGGGGAATTGTTTATAGTATGAAACCGGTAAGAACCCAGAGTATGAACAATCCGAGCAGCGACAGCATGCCGCCTAATGTATATTCCTCAAGCGTCAGAATGATGGGTAGGGAATACTCCGCGCAGATTCGCTGGAGATGGAAGGCAAAGCCGCTGAAAAAGAAGGTTGTCCAGATGCCCCGCGTGAGCATGATTCCGAACTTTTTCGTATAGTAGAAACCATTCAGACCATCAAAGGTGAAATTGACCACCTTAAAGAACTTGGCAATGATTTTCTTCATACTGCCAAGAATAAAAGTAGCCAGCAGACCGCCCATCAGCACAATGGGAACATAGGGCAATGCGGTCTGTGCAAAGCTGTCTGCGGGGATATAGGCCAGCAATTTTTCCAAAAACCAGTGGTAGAAATAATTCACACCAATGCAGAAGAAGGTGCTGATCACACGGAACATCACCCAGCCGAGTGTCTTCAGGTTGCCCTGCTGGTAATCATAAATCTGGTTTACACAGAAAGACAGAACGAATAAGGCAGCCAACTCATTGAGGTAGGTGCGGATGCAGATTTTGCCGGCCTCATTGTAGATATAGGCCTTCAAAAAGACTTTATCTTCCTGCAGATCCATGAAGGGGAGCGGCTTGATAAAGCTGTCCAGGAAGGGAACTTTATAGTGATAGATGAACACACATCCCACATACATGACAGCCAGACTAACCGCGCAGATAAGTCCACTTCGCATATTGGGCCATTTGACAAGGTGCTTAAGCAGAATGGAAGCTGCAAGCACAAAAATGGCGAAAGAAATCAGATACACATAAGGCTGCAGAATGGTAAGATCCTCAGGCAGTCCAACATGGATTTGATCTCTGGATACTTGAAATAACATAGGAAGCTCCTTTCATAAAGAATGGAGAGTGCGCTGATTGCGAAAACAGCCGCCGAAAGATTCCGGCGGCTGTTGGCTTGATAGAGATAAATTACTTGATCTCGGCCTCGGCGCCAGCTTCCTTCAGCTCGGCGACCAGCTTCTCTGCGTCTTCCTTGGAGATAGCTTCCT
>RHMF01000403.1_pt1 | contig 18274 bp, 12 predicted proteins | sample 5365151 | NCBI WGS metagenome assembly RHMF01 (sample SAMN10266501, study PRJNA497801) | feces metagenome | isolation source: feces | host: Bos taurus | place: China: Prairie of Fairy Mountain | collected 2017-08-14 | reverse complement strand
GTGGCTTGCTCATGCCATGAGGAGACCACCTTTTTCGAACGTCGTTCACCACCTTTTTCGAACATCGACCTCCATGTTTTCAGCACATCGTACACCACCTTTTCCGAACGTCGCTGTTTTTAATCGCAAAACCTGCCATTAAATAGTACTCACTCTTTCAATATTTCAAACGAACTTTGCAGCTCACACTCTCGAAAACTTTTCTTTCGGACTGCAAAAGTAAACATTTATTACGATATAGCAAAATATTTGGCAGAATATTTTTTTTAGCATATTGATTTATAGCAGGATTCGTCTTTAATTCTCATACAAAAATGCTATAATATTCATAAAAGGAGATTGATGTTTTGGACATTTTTAATGTTTTTAGGTTTAGCTTTGAAAATATTGTCGTAGGATTTAATTTTAGAAACAAAAAAACAGCACCGACAATAATGCTGTTATCGGTGCTGCTGTATCTAATCATTAATCATTTGTGATTGCTTAAAAGCTTTTTCAGTGTGAGGGCAAACAAATCGATGTCTTCGGCGGTGGTATCGAAACTGCACATAAATCGCACCACATTGTCGTCTTCGTCCCAGTCGTAGAAAAAATATTTTTCCTGCAATCGGGTCCATACTTCGCGTGGCAACCTTACAAACACTCCATTGGCTTGCACCGGATATACCACATCCAATCCCTTTTCATCTTTTATGGCATTGTATAGTTGCCTTGCCATGGCGTTGGAATGCTCGGCATTTCTTTTCCACAAATCGTCGGTAAAATAGGCTTTAAACTGTGCTGCTATAAAGCGCATCTTCGAGCATAGCTGCATGGCCTGCTTGCGTCGATATAGGAAATCTTCGTTCAACTTTGGATTCAACAATACTACCGCTTCGCCTATCATAAGGCCGTTTTTGGTACCGCCAAACGAAAGTGCATCCACTCCCAAATCGGTGGTCATTTGTTTAAACGTACATCCAAGAGCCACCGCGGCATTGGCAAAACGTGCGCCATCGATATGCAGATACATATTATATTGATGAGCCAAATCGGCAAGAGCCTTTATCTCGTTTAAGGTGTATAGTGTGCCCAACTCGGTAGGTTGGGCTATGGATATAACCTTAGGCTGAGAGTGGTGTTGAAACCCGAAACCATGCAGTTGTGTCTTTACCAATTCGGGAGTAAGCTTTCCGTCGGGTGTTTTTATCGTCAATAGTTTTGCACCCGTTATTCGCTGAGGTGCTCCACACTCGTCGACGTGTATATGAGCAGTATCGGCACACACCACAGCATGATGGCTGCGAGTCATTGCGTCCAAACAAAGCACATTGGCACCGGTGCCGTTAAAGGCAAAATAAACCGAAGCGTCGGTGCCGAAATATTGTTTAAACAATTGTTCCACCTTTGCCGAGTATTCATCCTCGCCGTATGCCATAGCATGGTCGACATTGACTTCGGCTATAGCTTTAAGCACATCGGGATGCACCCCCGAATGATTGTCACTTCCAAATCCTCTTTTCATATATTCTAATTCTATTCGGTTTTAATCAACACATTAGCCAACGCTGACACTCCTTCTTCCCTACCTTCGAAACCAAGATGTTCGGTTGTAGTGGCCTTTATCGATATATCATCTTCGTCTATTCCCAAAACATTGCTTAGCGTTGTTTTCATTAACGGCAGATATGGTGCCACTTTGGGCTTTTGAAGACATAACACGGTATCTATATTTTCTATCACATAGCCTTTCTTCTTCACCAATTCGTAGGTTTCTTTCAAAAGTATTTTGCTATCTATACCTTTGTATTTCACATCGGTGTCGGGGAAATGCTTTCCAATGTCGCCCAAGTTGGCTGCGCCCAACAAGGCATCACATACGGCATGTATAAGCACATCGGCATCCGAATGTCCCACTGCACCCTTGGTATGTTCTACCTTAACGCCACCCAAATAAAATGGCAGGCCATCTCTCAACTGATGAACATCATAGCCTATTCCTGTTCTATATTTCATATTATTTATATGTTTATTTGATTTTTCTATTTATCAAGATATTGCATAGTACACAGTTTGTGGTATAGTCCGCCCTTGTTGGCCGAGAGTTCTTTGTGTGTACCCTGCTCTACTATCTTTCCATTATCTAACACCACTATCATATCAGCATCAACGATAGTGGATAAACGGTGGGCTATAACTATTGCCGTTCTTCCTACAAGCACATTGTTCATTGCATTTTGTACCAAACGTTCGTTTTCGGTATCCAATGCCGATGTAGCCTCGTCGAGTATAAGTATATCGGGATTTCTGAGTATGGCACGTGCAATACTAATCCTTTGGCGTTGCCCTCCCGACAGTCGGCTACCTCTGTCGCCTATCACTGTTTGATAGCCTTGAGGCATCTCGGATATAAAATCGTGAGCATTGGCTATCTTGGCAGCGTCTTCGACCTGTTGTGGTGTTACATCTTTCATACCAAAAGATATATTATTGAATACGGTATCGTTGAACAATATCGTGTCTTGCGATACTATTCCTATAGAATTTCTTATATCGGCAATAGAGTAATGTTCGATAGGCTTTCCGTCGATAAGTATACTGCCCGAAGTGCAATTATAAAACCTCGACAACAAATCCACCATGGTGCTCTTGCCCGACCCCGAATGTCCTACCAATGCTATGGTGCGCCCCTTGTTTATATCAAGGGTTATATCATCAAGCACCACATCGCTACCATTGTACGAAAACGATACGTGGTCATATCGTATGCCCTCTTTCAGATTTTTAAATTCAATAGGATTGTCGACATCCACCACCTTTTCGGTTTCGTTAATAAAACCGCTCAATCGCTCTGTGCAAGCATGGCCTTTTTTAAGAGACGACACAGCGGTGGCTATATCCTTTGCCGGATTGATTAACAACACAAACATCATAATGTATGTAATAAACAACTCCGGCGACAAACCCGAATCGTTGTTGAAAACCAAATAGGCTCCAAACAACAATATCCCCATTACTATACAATTGGCCATAAAGTCGCTTACGGGCGATGCCAAATCAACTCTTCGGTATACTTTGTTTCTCAAACGAGTATATGATCTGTTGTATGCTCTAAACCTATCGTTCGAAAATTCGATGGCAGTATAAGCCTTCACTATACGCAACCCCGACAAGGTTTCTTCGATAAGCGACATAAGAAAAGAGGTTTTTTGCTGCAAAGTAGCAGAGTTTCGTCTCAGATGTCGCGTTATACGCGATATTACCAATGCTATAACGGGAAACAAACACAATACAAATATTGTAAGTTTGGCATTGATGTACAACAACATCATAAAATACAAAAACACATTGATAACTGCTATTATCAACTGTCGAATTGCTTTTATTATATTCTCTTCGTATTCTACTATATCGTTGCTAAACCTCGATAATATATCGCCCTTGCGAGTGTGTCCGAAATAATCCATCGAAAGCCTCATTGTTTTATTAAACAAGGTATTGCGGATATTTCGCACCACTTTGGAACGTATTATCGATATCTGCACTTCTCCACAATACGAAAATACGTTTTTAAGTGCATACAACGAAAACAGGATAACGGAAAACATAACAATGGCCTTAGATTTTCCGAACGAAATAAGCCACAAATAAAACTGTTGCAACAAATAATTCAACTGATAGTTATCGGCAGACGTCTCTATTGCAGTGGTTTCCGTTTCGAAAATAATCTTTAAGAAATCGGCCAAAGACAAAACGGTTGCCATCGTAAACATTATCGACAATATCTCAAACACTATAAAGAATAAGAATCTACCCGAATAAGGTTTGAGTTGATGTAATGTAAAATACTTCATAGCAACCGTTTCGTTATGATAGAAATATTATTTATCCGATACTTTTATACCTAAGTAATTGTGCGGAGTAATAGCTTTCAAACGAGTTTTCATTTCATCGTCTACATTTAAAGTATCGATAAACGAGGCTATCGTTTCGGCATTTACTTTGGTATTTGTACGTGTTAGATTTTTCAATGTTTCGTATGGATTAGGATAACCTATACTTCTCAAAATAGTTTGTATGGCTTCGGCAACTACGGGCCAATTGTTTTCCAAATCGCGTTCTATTGCAGCTTCGTTCAACAAAAGTTTACCCATACCTTTCTCTATCGACTTCAAAGCTATCAAGGAATGAGCAATAGGCACACCGACATTGCGGCTTACGGTAGAATCGGTAAGGTCGCGTTGCAATCTAGATATCGGCAACTTATGCGACAAATGTTCGTATATGGCATTTGCTATACCAAGGTTACCTTCTGCGTTTTCGAAATCGATAGGATTAACTTTGTGAGGCATAGCCGACGAACCTACTTCGCCTTCCTTTATGCGTTGTTTGAAATATTCCATCGACACATACGACCATATATCTCTACAGAAGTCTATCAATATTACATTTATACGCTTACAATTGTCGTAATATGCGGCCATATTGTCGTAGTTTTCGATTTGTGTGGTGTATTGCAAACGTTCCAAACCCAAATGTTTCGAAACAAAATTATTGGCAAATTCTACCCAATCATATTGAGGATAAGCCACTATATGAGCATTAAGGTTACCGGTGGCACCTCCAAACTTAGCCGAAAATGGTATAGTATTAAAATACTCTATTTGGCGTTTAAGACGATAAACAAATACCATCATTTCTTTGCCTAATGTAGTGGGCGACGCCGGTTGACCATGAGTGTGAGCCAACATAGGTATATCTTTCCATTCGTATGCCTTTTCTTCTATAATGGAAACCACCTTTTGCATCATTGGCAAATAGGTATTTTCGTGACATTCTTTTATCGATAATGGCACCGAAGTATTGTTTATGTCTTGCGATGTCAATCCAAAATGTACAAATTCTTTATAATCCTGTATTCCCAATGCATCGAATCGTCTTTTGATAAAATATTCCACAGCCTTCACGTCGTGGTTTGTAGTCTTTTCTATTTCTTTTACTTCCAATGCTTCTTGGTCAGTAAAGTTTTCGTATATTTCACGCAACTTAGGATACAAACCTTTATCAAAGTTCGAAAGTTGAGGCAAAGGCAATTCGCATAATGCTATAAAATATTCTATTTCTACTCTTACTCGATAACGAATCAAAGCGGCTTCCGAAAAATTGCCACCCAACATATCTACTTGTTTTCTATATCTTCCATCGATAGGAGATATTGCATTTAATGAACTCATACTATTATAATTGATTATTTAAAAAATTCTGTTTTCTCATCATCTTTTGAAACTTTGATATATTGCATATATCTGATAAAGCATCACGATATTTTATATTATGCATATCTGTTCCCAAAAAGTCTATCCATCCTTTTTCGACATATGCATAGGCACGTTTCATTACATCGTGGCCATAAAAGCCACCAAACGACAAGATGTTGGATTGAAAATATACACCTTGCTCTTTAAATTTAATCAACAAATTAGAATCTGTATAAAAATAAGAGTAACGTTCGGGATGGGCCAATATAATTTCGTATCCCAACATCTGGAGATCGAAAAACAACTCTTCCATTCCCATCATCGATTGATTGAACGAAAACTCAACCAACAAGTACTTATCGTTTATTGCAAGAAACTTTTTATCCGATTCCATTCTGGCCCTAAAGCCATCGTCTATCAAATATTCACCGGCCAACTGCATATCTACATCTATCTTGGCATCGGCCACTTTGGCTTTCAGTTCTTCGAATCGAAGTCTTACATCATCTTCATCATTATTAAAACGACGTGTTTGGAAATGAGGAGTAATATATATCTTTTTGACACCTTGTTTTACTATTTCTCGTATACACAATAAGGATATTTCGTAATCTTTGGCACCATCATCAATTCCCGGTATCAAATGCGAATGAACATCCACACCTATACGAGACAATATTTTATCCTCTTTTCTTGCAAACAATCCGAACAACATAGTGTAACAGCAGTTTTATTTAGTCTTATATCTATATTAGTCTATTCTTTTAATATCTGCTCCAAGCATTCTCAATCGTTCGTCTATATTCTGATATCCCCTATCTATCTGTTCAATATTGTCGATTCTACTCTTACCTTGAGCCGACAATGCTGCTATAAGCAAAGCCACCCCGGCTCTGATATCGGGTGATGTCATTCTTACTCCACGCAACGGATGTTCGTGATTCATACCTATAACGGTTGCACGGTGGGGGTCGCAAAGTATTATTTGTGCACCCATATCTATCAACTTATCGACAAAAAACAAACGACTTTCAAACATCTTTTGGTGGATTAATACACTGCCTTTAGCCTGAATAGCCACCACCAACGCTATACTTATAAGGTCGGGGGTAAATCCCGGCCATGGTGCATCCGATATTGTCATTATCGAACCATCCATAAAATGATCGATGGTGTAATTTTCTTGTCTTGGCACAACAATATCATCGTTATGCTGCCATATATCCACACCCAATCGTTTAAACACTTGTGGTATCAATCCCAAATGTTTGTACTCGACATTTTTTATAGTGATTTCAGAGCGTGTCATTGCTGCCAATCCTATAAAACTACCCACCTCAATCATATCGGGTAGCAAACGATGTGTGCAACCACCCAAAGCCGATACACCTTCTATAGTAAGCAAATTGGAGCCGATACCGGATATTTTGGCGCCCATTTTGTTAAGCATACCACATAGTTGATATATATATGGTTCGCAAGCCGCATTCATTATGGTGGTAACACCTTCGGCGAATACCGAAGCCATCACTATATTGGCAGTTCCCGTTACCGAAGCCTCATCTAAAAGCATATAATCTCCCACAAGTTTATCGGCACATACGGTATACTTATCTTTTTGAAATTCTACTTTGGCTCCCAATTTTTCAAAGCCAAAGAAGTGGGTATCCAATCTTCTACGACCTATTTTATCGCCACCGGGTTGAGGTATTACAGCGTTACCAAAACGTGCCAACATAGGCCCTACTATCATTATCGACCCACGCAACGCAGTGGCTTGTTGCGAAAACTCTTTGGTTTTCATCATTGCCAAATCCACGTTATCAGCTTGAAATTGATAAGTATCATTCGACAATTTGTCAACCTTTACATTCAAAAGTTCGAGCAGTTCGATAAGCTTATTTACATCCCTTATGTTTGGGACATTTTCTATAACAACTTTCTCGGATGTAAGCAATGTAGCACATATTACTTGCAATGCTTCGTTTTTGGCACCTTGCGGAACAATCTCGCCATGCAAGCGATTGCCTCCTACTATCTCGAATGAACTCATAATTGATATATTTTAAAGGTTTATCTTATTTTGCTTTACTTATTCGAAGATTTCTTTTGTTGCGAACGTTTGTTTTTATTCTTGTTTTTAGAATTATTCTTAGACTTCTTTTTAGGCTTGGCCTGACTATTCGGCGAGGCAACCGCCGCTTTTGCAGGTTGGTCTATATAAGCCTTGGTTTGCAACAATTTAAAATCTTCATTCACTTTCAGTTTACCGCCCGACATCTCGTCCATTTGCTCGTATATCAACTCATCATTTACGGTATCTCTGTTCCAAGTAAGATACGATTTCTTTAAATGATGTGCTATCAATTCGGTCAAATATTCTTTTTCTTCACCTTCGGGATACTCTATGGTTTTATTTATCATATCTTCCATAAACTTACCATAGTGACGATATCTTATCTTGTGATTTTTGTATTTCAAAGGCTTAGGAGTAAACTGAACAGTATTTTCCTTATTTATTTCGTAAGGACAATCAACGTCCAATTCATAATTCGATAATATCATCAAGTGGTCCCACAACTTATGCTTATAATCAATATTGTCTTGGGCATTAGGATTCACTTGCGACATTACATTTATTATTATATTTGCTACCTGATTACGTTTTTCTCTATCCTCTATGGTCTTTGCAAATTCTATAAGTTTACACACATTACGTCCGTAATCGGTAATTTTCAGTTTTTTTCTCTGTGTATTATATTCCATTCTTTATATTGGTTTTTCAACATGCAAAGGTACAACTATTTAGAATAATCTACAAATTATTTCCCTTTTTATTATTAATTTATTTTTCAACATCTATAATATCCTAATAATGTTACGATTATTGAGCAGATTATTTTACTTTTTTCTGTCCAATATATCCATAACAATTATCTTTATATTCTGTTTTCGTATTTTCTGTGCTAATCTTTTACGATATTTTGCTCCAATTTTGTTCTTTTTTTCTGGTTTGCAAATACAATCTTATTGGTGCATTTTCCATCTTTTTCAGTTCCTGATCATCGTTCAAAATATCGGCTACTATACCTCTTGTCAAACGTATAAGCGATTCGTCTTTCACTATATCGGCCACCTTCAAATGTACCACTCCGCTTTGCTGCAAACCTTGCAAATCGCCGGGGCCTCTAAGTTTCAAATCGGCTTCCGATATTTCGAAACCATCGTTGGTGCGTACCATTGTGGATATACGTTCGCGACCCACAAAAGTTAATTTGTCGGATGTCATTAATATACAATACGACTGCTCTCCGCCTCTACCTACCCTACCCCGAAGTTGATGCAGTTGCGCCAATCCAAAACGTTCGGCATTCTCTATTATCATAACTGTGGCATTGGGCACATCTACCCCGACTTCTATAACAGTGGTGGACACCATAATATTGGTTATACCTTTCTTAAACCTATCCATCTCATAGTCTTTATCGGCGGCTTTCATTTGGCCGTGCACTATGCTTATCTGATATTGTGGCAACGGGAAACGTCGAGAAATACTTTCGTAGCCATCCATAAGATCTTTCAAATCCAACTTTTCCGACTCTTTTATCAAAGGATATACCACATACACCTGCCTACCCAATGCTATTTGCTTTTCCATAAACGAAAATACTTTGAGTCGGTCGCTATCATATTGATGCACCGTTTTTATCGGTTTACGACCCGGAGGCAACTCGTCTATCACCGAACAATCCAAGTCGCCATAAAACGTCATAGCCAAGGTACGCGGAATAGGCGTGGCAGTCATTACCAACACATGCGGCGGTATATGATTTTTGGTCCACATCTTTGCACGTTGCTCCACTCCAAAACGATGCTGCTCGTCTATTACCACAAAACCTAAATTATTAAACTTTACATCATCTTCGATCAAAGCATGTGTACCTATAAGTATGTCTATATCACCATTTACCAACCGTTCCTTTATCTTACGTTTTTCCGATAGTTTGGTAGTACCCGTAAGCAAAGCCACCTTTACATCCATCGAGGCAAGAAACTTGGTAATGCCGGCATAATGCTGTGTAGCCAATATTTCGGTTGGAGCCATCATGCAGGCTTGAAAACCATTGTCCTTGGCCATAAGCATACATAGCAGTGCCACCAAAGTTTTGCCACTTCCCACATCGCCTTGCAACAATCTATTCATTTGCATACCCGTTTTAACATCGTTACGTATCTCCTTCACCACTCGTTTTTGCGCGCCGGTGAGTTCGAATGGCAAATATGTGTTATAAAAGGTATTAAAATATTCGCCTATCTTCGAGAAAACAAATCCCTTTGTACTCTCTTTTCTCTTCTTTTTTGAATACTGATAGTCTAATTGTAAAAAAAATAATTCCTCGAACTTCAATCTGTATAAAGCCCTATTCAGCAAATCGTTATTTTCGGGAAAATGTATCGCCAACAAGGCATCGTCGCGCTTCATCAGCCTATTTTGTTGCAATATATGTATAGGCAGTGTTTCGGGTATCTTGCCCTCTGCTTCTTTCAACAAAGTATACACCAACTTTGATATTCCTTTCGACGACAATCCTGCCGCTTTCAACTTTTCGGTTGATGAATATACCGGCATAAAACTTTGCTTAATGGCATCATTACTGTTGGCGCGTAGCACCTCCACCTCGGGATGCGATATAGAGTATTTACCATTAAAGTAATTTGGTTTCCCCATTACCATATACTCTACATTGGGCTTTAATGAATCTTTTATCCATTTCAAACCCTTAAACCATACCAACTCCATACTTCCGGTTTCGTCGGTAAGGGTTGCCGATAGGCGTTGTGTGCGTCCGCTGCCTATAAGTTCCATCCTTGTAATATAACCTTTGGTTACTATATAATTATTGGTATCGCACACATTGAGGATATTTACGAAATGAGTGCGGTCGACATATCTAAAAGGATAATATACCAACAAATCCCTAAAAGTGAATATTCCCAATTCGCGTTGCAGCAGTGTTGCACGTGAAGGACCCACACCTTTCAGGTATTCTATTTTAGTATCCAAAAATAATTCCATTGATTTCCTTAAAACAGATACGTATATATAAAAAAAGTCGGGGTGAAAAGACTCGAACTTTCGACCCCTTGCACCCCATGCAAGTGCGCTAGCCAACTGCGCCACACCCCGATTTTTCAGTTTGCAAAAGTACACATTTTTTTTATTCTACACAAGTGTATCGCCAACATTTTTTATCGCTTTAGATTTAACATATTAATTATCTAATATATATATCAGCGATATTTTTTGTACATTTGCACTCTTAATAGGATAAAAACGCTTATTTTCGCACTATGTTTTATCCGTTTTTGCCCTATTTTGAATAATTATTAGCGTTTTTTCAGGTTGTTTATCCAATCTAAATTTATTTGTATTCCCGAACGTTGATACAACTGACGTGCCAACGAATAATCGGCATCATATATCAAATTAAGGCTTGCAAATGCCGACAACCACGAGTTTACTTTAAACTCCAAAGTAGTTTCCCAGTTAACATCGGTTTGGGTCAACAGTTCTTTTTGATATTCCCAAAATAATTCCAAACGAGTATATAGGTTTATGTTTTTCCAAAGATCCTTCTTAAAATAAAAACGCACATACGATCCCCAGCCCATATGCGAACGTCCTTCAAGCACACCATAGTCGGCAGGATTGATACGATTGTCTAACACAAAAGTATTCTTACCGGTTATAAAAGAAAACGATGCATTCCAATATTCCTTTTTATATTCAAAACCCAACGAGGTTATCATATATGCCGGAGCAAATAAAGTAGATATCAGAGTAGGCTCTTGTTCGGGGTCGGCATAAAATTTATAACTATCGTAAAACTGCGATTTGAAGTTAACCGATGCATTGCAGTTCCAATTACTCTTCATCTTCCACGAAAATGTAGACGTAAAGTCCATCTTATCATCGCTCTTTCTTAAATACTTAGAATCATCAAATATCTTATCGGCATTCATATCTATTTTTAAGAAACCGAAGGCCAAATCCACACGCGAATCCCATATATAATTGGGTTTGGTATAAGTATATGTACCTATATATCCTATGGTAAAAGCCACCTGAGTGTAGCCGTCCGATGCCCAGTTGTCATAATAATATTGCGAAAACTTAAGTGTAGGCACTGATGTAGTTTTCCAATTACTTACCTTAGGCACCATTGTATCGTTGGCGACACTTTTTGCAGTGTCGGCCATAGTGATATCGTTGGCATACACTGTCATTCCAAAAAACAGCAACAGCAAGGCTGCAAATATTTTCTTATTCTTCATTATTTTGTGTTTTTATTGTTTACTATTTCGTTCAGTTTGTCTAATATCAAATCCGTTTCATAGCCCTTGGCTACAAGATAATTCATCACCTTGGCCTTTCGAGAATATATGTTACCTTTGGTTTCGTTCCATTTGTTTAGAAGCAAAGTTGCCAATACTTCGTCATACACCTCTTCGTCTATCTCTCGCAATGCTATATTTATATTTATCGACGATATATTATTCATCTTCAAATGATATACTATCTTTCTTCGCCCCCATTTAAGCATTTTGAACTTTCCACGAACAAAGGCCTTGGCATAACGTTCCTCGTTCAAATATCCACCCACTATAAGCTCACCTATTATATACTCAGCTTCGTCGGGCTCCACTCCCCACTCTCTCATCTTTTTGCCAAGAGAATGCACACATTGTTCGCCCATCGAGCAATAGCGTTGTGCCTTTTCCAAATACAAAGATAGTTTCTCGTCCATAATATATAACATACCGACAGTGTATAATACATTATCGTTCAAATGTTTTATCTATCCAAAGTAATATCGTTAATCAACTGCAAAGATACATTTTTTTACGCACATTAGCACCAAAAAAGATGAATAAATTTTGAGTAACAATCAATGCTCGGAATACATATAGGTATAAAAATCAAAATACCCACTATATTTCTATATTCCAAAGTTTGGAATATAGAAATATAGTGGGGAAAAAGAACTTTTATAGCGGGTAACAGAAACTTTTTGGGTGGGTATCGGAAACTTTTATAGCGGTGGAATAAGAAAAACATGTAAGATTGAAAATAATTATGTATCTTTGCAAGCAAATTAAACACATATAGAGATATGAAAAAAACTACTACTTTATTATTTATCAGCCTTATAATCTCAAATATTTTTGCACAAAAAGACTTTGCCGACCGCTATTGGTTTGGAATATTGGAAGAGGCACAACTACCTCTAAACCTACACTTCGAAACTCGAAACGACTCAGTATATCCCGTTCTTTACAGTCCACTGCAAAGCAACGATAAAATACTGCCTTCATACTACAGAGTTACACCCGATTCTCTATTTATCAATGTAAAAAAACTGAACTTTGAGGGCAAATGGGTTTACAACCATAGCGATTCTACATTTAGAGGACAGATAAAGCAGTATGGCAACAAACTGAACATCAACCTAAAACCCGCTGATGGGATATTAAAAATAAATCGTCCTCAAACACCCGTAAGGCCATTGCCATATACCGAAGAGGAGGTTTTGATTGAAAACAGCATCGACGATGTAACACTATCGGGCACTCTCACCTACCCCGGTGAAGGCAAAAAATTTGCCGCCGCCATACTCATCAGCGGCTCGGGAGCCCAAAACCGCGATGAAGAAATATTTAAACATAAGCCCTTTATGGTGATAGCCGACTATCTTACACGCCATGGCATGGCAGTGCTACGTTGCGATGATAGAGGATTTGGCAAATCTACCGGCGATATTAATTCCACCACTTTGGATTTCGCCAACGATATAGAAGCCATGGTGAAGTTTTTGCAATCGCACCCCAAAATCGACAAAAAGAAAATCGGTCTTATCGGGCATAGCGAAGGAGGATTGATAGCACCTATAGTGGCCTCGCGAAATAGTTCTGTGGCATTTATAGTGCTATTGGCCGGTCCGGGCATAAATGGCAAAGAAACCCTTTTGCTACAAAACCAAAAGATATGCGAAATAAACGGTATGGCCGACAGCCTTATAAGCAAACGTATTATGATATTGGAAAAAGTGCTGGACATCAACCCAAACGATGGAAACAAAAATATATTATCGAAAATAGACAGCATAGTAAAACAACATACATCGAGTCGAGAAGAACGCAAAGCCATAGGATATTCGCCCAAAGAAGTAATGACTACAAGCACACTGCTGCAAAACAAATGGATGCAAACTTTCATAACTTTGGATCCATGCCCATACTTGTCAAAAGTAAAATGCCCGACATTGGCACTCAACGGCGATAAAGACTGCCAAGTGTTACCCTACGAAAACTTTGTGGCAATAAAAAAATGCACCGACGACAAAGCCGAAACAATGCTATTGCCCAACCTTAACCACTTATTCCAAAACTGCACAACGGGCGGCGCAGATGAATATATGACTATCGAAGAAACCTTTTCGGAAGAAGTGCTTAAGGTAATATATCAATGGATAATGAAGAAATTATAACACCTCAATAACAAATAGAGACGCAAGCAATTGCGTCTCTATTGTTATTATACTTTCCAAGTTATATTCAATATGTTGCGTGTTTGCGACGTTATCTTAAACCTATCATCGGTACGCAAACCCATCACCCATAATATCTCATCGTCGGCATTACATAGTAGCCAAATATTCTTTTTGTCGTGCAACGATAACTTTTGGTCGGTAAACAAATCACTTATTTTTCTTTTTCCCTTCATTCCAAAAGGCTGAAACTTATCGCCATTCTTCCATCTGCGGAGGCAAAGCGGAAAGGTAAGTTTGTCTTTATCGAAGTAGACATTATACTTATTAAAGTCGTATTGCACAGAAACGTTATTCTCCATCGAATGGATTTCGAGCGAAATAGGCACATCCATACAAATATCATTTTCTCGGATAATATACTTTGCATCCTCGCTATCGTCTTCATAAGGATATACAAACAAATAGTCGCGATCCTTTATCAAATAATAATCTTTGGTTAAGAAGCGCTTACCCGAAATGGTATTCCGGACTTTTATTATATCCTGTATCACAGTTTCGCCAAACCCGAACGGCGACAAAAACTCATACAAATAAGTTCTCAAAGGATTAAGAGTTTCCAAATCTTTCATCGAAATCTTATACCCATTTTGATGAGGCTGGACAAATTTATTTCGCTTTGTATCCACATCTTGTCGGTATATCATCTCCACATCGGCAATATGCTTCATATTATTTTGCATCGTTTTGTCGAAAGCGGGAGCAAGCTCTCTAAACAAAGGCACCAACAAATGACGGACTTTGTTTCGCTTATAATCTAACGTGGCATTAGTGGCATCGGTACGATACTGAAGATTGTTAGCCTCTATAAAGTCAGTTATCTCATCACGACTAAAACAAAGTAGCGGTCTTATTATCCTGCCGTTTTTCTGCAATATTCCATGCAGTCCCACTATTCCGGTACCGCGCATAAGGTTGAGCATAAAAGTTTCGATAGCATCATCTCTATGATGAGCCGTTGCCACACAACTATATTCATATTGCTCTATCAACTTATCAAAGAAATCGTATCTCAAATTTCTAGCGGCTTCCTCTATCGAAAGTTTGTTTTCTTCGGCATATTTTGTGGTATCAAATGCCACAGAATGGATAGGAACACCATAGCGTTTGGCCAATTGTTTCACAAAAACCTCATCGCCATCACTGGCTTCGGCTCTCAACCTAAAATTACAATGAGCAATGGCAAACCTATATCCCGCCATATAAAACAACTCACACATAGTAACAGAATCCATACCCCCACTTACAGCTAAGAGCACAGTATCGGTTGGATTAAACAAAGCTTTATTTTCTATTTCATCGACAAAACGTTGCAACATAAATCTATATTTTATATCTAAAAAAAAGGATGGACAGAGATGTCCATCCTTTTTCTACTTAATGAAAATCAAACTATTTTCTGAAAATCATCTTCTTCATCAATCGTTTTCCTTCAAACTCTATTCCGTAGTAATATATACCTGTCGATAAATCAGAATAAGAGAAGTTTATCGAATGGCAACCTTCGGTGTAGAATTCATCTTTTTGATATACCAATCTACCCAAAGTATTTACCACGAAGAATCTTACATTTCCTGCTGTCGGAATACTGAAATCTATAGTAGTGAATTCAGAGAATGGGTTAGGATAATTTTGTTCCAATAGCATTGTTTCAGCCATTACACCCGGTACACCAAAGTAATCAACAGCCATCACAACATTTGTTACATCGTTTTCTGTATTAATGTCATTCGGAGCCTTAATAGTACCGGTACCTATATATTGTCTATTTGCATTCTTTGGTACTTTTTGGTCGAATGTAATTTCGTACGACATATTTGGAAGCATGATTTCATACCATTTCTTAGTAAACGATTGTTCGTTTACGGTTGCTTTAAGAGATACAGGTGCATCAGCTCCACCCACTACCGAAGTTCCGACATTAGTTACCTTTATACGTACACGACAATCAGGATTTTCGTTTTCTTCTACCAATACAGTATCGGCTCTCATATCGGTGAAACTATGTTCAATAAGCGTTACTGTATCATTGGTATTATCTACGTCGAATGGATAATAAACAAATGCCTTGAACACATCGTATGGTGCCGATCTATCAGGAAGTATAGTATCAAATACGTGAATAATAGTATCCAATGCAGGTAGAGGTCTACCTTCTACAAAGTAAGTTTCGGTTACCATAGTTGAAATATCGTTATCGTAATAAAAAGCTAGTTGGAAATTATTTACGCCCAACGAACCTACGTTAGCCACCTTCAATCCTACATAAACCTTACCAAACGATTGTGTCAACACTACCGAAACAGGAGCAATATCAGCCACTGCAGATATACCATAAATTCTCGAAGTCAATGAATCGTTATATACATATTCATCATTGTTTAACATTGTAGCTGCAGATATTTCCATTACACCCATCACGGCACGTATCTTTTGATTAAAAGTATAATCATAGTATTCGAATGTTTGCAACGGTTCACCCATTTCTTCGATAAAATTAATTGTTTCATAAACAGGCTCCTCTCCGTTAAATTCATACGATACTCTCATCGTTTCAATAGGAGTAACACCAAAGTTTCTTACCTTCACAATCACACTTATCGAATCACCCGCAATAACTTCACCTGCCGGTCTTACTATTTCAGCCATACCTGCATCTATATCCAAAGGAGACAAATAGAAGTCTAAGCATGCCGAATCGTTGTCCCAATACAAATCTTGTTCATTGATGGTGTATGCACATATTGCAAATGTATCAGGGAATGTTTTTTGAATTGTAAATGTACTTGTATCGGAGAATTGATACGATACAGTTGCATTTGGAGCAAGAACACCTACCCATGTTTCGCGTTTTGGTAACGCACTTCCATATGGATGATAAGCTACTACACATTCTCTAATTGTATCGTAACCGTAGTTCTTGATAACAATTGTTGGAGAAATAGTTTGTCCGAACTTAGGTTCTGTAGGATGAGTAATATCTACTACCCCCACATCAATAGCACGTTGAGCACGCTTGATTTTGAATTCATCAATAGCTACACCATCTCCAGAAGCTGTTCCTTCCGGCACATAGTATACGAAACGTAATTGAGTATATTGAGAGAAGTCCCCGGTTCCGGAAATAGCACTTAACGGATACCATTTCTTTTCGTAAGAATAACCTTGAGAGTTTCCGGTAAAGTTCGTACTAGCATCATACCAACTATCCGATCTACCGTCCATCGCAGAACCTAATGCTCTCCATTTATTTTGATAATTCAAGTACTCTACTTTCAATACTGCACCTTCCGGTATATTACGATTCATCCAAAAACTCATAGTATCGGGTTTTATTTGTCCTATATCAAAAATAGGAGTATAAAGGATACTATTATTTCCGTATGTATTGGTGACAGTAACAGTTGCATCCAAATCGGTTACCACTGCATTTGTTCCTACTTTAGCAGTAGTAATACGATTCTTGGCAGGAGCACCTATTTCCCACAAGTTTCTATCATATTTTGTTGTTCCGGAAGGTGCATACATCTTCGATAAAACATCTTCGAATCCTTCTTCATATTCCAATCGTATTTGATAGAATCTGTGGAACTCTTTAGAAAGATAATTATCTTCAGTATCCATATCATTTGCAGGATTAATCCAAGCAGAGAATATTGTAGTACCTCTGGCAAATGTATGTTCGGGCAACTCAACTACTGCCGACTGCATAGATGACAAACTTCCTGTCCATGCATATACATTGGTATCGCCATTATAAGCATAATTAATATCCACAGTCGATATAGGATCTATACCATAATTTACTAACAACAATTTTATTGTTTTAATGGAATCTGTTCGAGACAATATACCATTAATAGGATTAATAATTCTTGCCAAAGCAACATTTCTAGACAATGGTTCTCTAATATTTACCAAATAATCTTGAACACAACCATTAACCAATTTTGGACATACACCTTCTCTTGGGAAAGCAAAAGTATCTCGTATAGGATTATAGCCTTCGGCTTCGGATCTTGAATTCAAAATAATACGCATACGAGTATGTCCGTAATATGCTTCAGAAGGAACAGTGAAATTGCTACTTATAATTTGTCCGGAAAATAGAGTATCTGAAAACGTAATTACTTCAGTGGTATCATTAAATAATCCATCTCTATTCCAGTCTATATATGCACGAACAAAACCAAAGTTTCCACTTTCGTATGCCCCATTATCTTGAGCTCCTATAAACAATGTATCAGTAAGATTCTTATACAAAGACAATGTTGGTATATTTGGAGTTGTATAGTTCACAAAATTCATATAAGTATGACCTATAGCAGGAATATTATTTTCCAACGTACCCACTCTTACACTTGTAATATCCATACCAGATGCACCTGTAACCTCAGGTTCACAATACATATTTTCATTAATAGGAGT
>RHMF01000401.1_pt1 | contig 18291 bp, 24 predicted proteins | sample 5365151 | NCBI WGS metagenome assembly RHMF01 (sample SAMN10266501, study PRJNA497801) | feces metagenome | isolation source: feces | host: Bos taurus | place: China: Prairie of Fairy Mountain | collected 2017-08-14 | reverse complement strand
AAGCGCAGTTATCGATGGCGACGGGATATACCGATTGGGGATTCTGACGATGTGGGAAGATGTAGCAACGCTCTTAAGCGATCCGACAGCTTCATACGATAGTTACGGCAACGAGACATTGACATACACACGGCGCGAAGTGTACGTGCAGACGCGCGGGGTGTATCAGTCAGAGTTCTACAATGCCGCACAGCTTGGGATTCAGCCGTCGATCGTGCTGATCATGTCGAACCGTACTGATTACGAAGGCGAAAAGCTGGTCGAGTTCCACGGGCGGACATATGACATAGTTCGCGCCGACTGGTCAAACGGTAAGGACTCGATCAGCCTGACGCTCGCAGAGAGGATCGGGAACGATGGCCGTTGAGGGTGTAGCACAGCAGCTTGGCAGTATTTTTGACGAGTTCTCTGAACGATTAGATGCAAAGACAGATGACATCATGTACGAAGCCGCACGCGATACCGCGAAGGACTTGCGCGAAACGAGTCCGAAGGGTAAAGGCAGAAAAAGCGGCGAGTACGCGAGAAGCTGGACATGGAAAAAGGATAAACACCGTTACATAGTTCACAACAAGGATCATTATCGTCTGACGCATCTTCTGAACAACGGTCACGTGATCAAAAACAAGTACGGTACATACGGGCGAACGCTCGGAGATGGTCACATCCGCAGAGCTGAACAGCGAGCCATCGAACGCTTATTCAGAAAGTTGAATGATTTAGTATGAGCATTTTCCAGACTTTACAATCAACACAATTACCTTGTGCATATTCGCACTTCCGCACGAAACAGGAGCCGCCGTTCATTGTTTACATCGGGAACGGTCAGGACACGTTCGCGGCGGATAATACTTGGTACTTCCGCCAAAACACCTATCAGGTTGAATACTACTTCAAAGAGAAAAACGAAGCGAACGAAACCGCGATCGAAGATGCGCTGCTCGGTGCTGGCTACCAGTACGAAAAGAGCGAGGACATTTACATCGAAGATCAGGATTTGTTCGTGATTTATTACTACGTTTAGGAGGTTTTCAAATGGCTGAAAACAAAGTTGTATTTGGACTTTCAAAAGTCTATGCCGGAACCTTCTCGGTGAACACTTACGGAACAGCGACACTCGGAACACCGATGCATATTCCAGGCGCGGTCGGTCTGACGCTTGATCCTGACACCGAGGAAACAGTCTTCTGGGCAGACAATGTCAAGTACTACGTGTCGAACGCTGACAACGGTTTCTCCGGTCAGCTTGAGATGGCGTACATTCCTGACGCGTTCAAGACACAGTTCATGAACTACAAGGCACTCTCTGACGGAGCGGTCGCGCAGTTCAAGAACCTGTCAAACAAGGACATCTATCTGATGTTCGAAGCGTCAGGCGATAAGGAGAACCGCAGGGCGATCCTGTACAACATCACGCTCGGTCCGATCACCCGTGAGTATTCCACCACGGAGGGCACGAACGAGCCGCAGACCGAGACGATCCCGATCACCGTTGTCGGCGACAATCAGACAGGTCTGACGCGTGCGATCTACGGATCAAGCGCAAGCGGTTATTCGACATTGTTCTCGAACCCGCCGGCACCGTCGACGACATAAGGCAGACGCAAAAAAGGAGATAAAAAACCATGATCAAAACAATAAAGCTAAACAAGGATCAGTCCGTCACACTCAACAGTGCGGCGGGCTGGTTTCTTGTGTATAGGGAGCAATTCGGGCGCGACATCCTTCCCGACATCATGCCGATGATCGAGGGCATCTTGACGGCGGGGATCAACGCGCTGAAGAACGTTGAAGGCTCGAAACTGACGATCGAAGCGGTTGACAATGAAGTACTGATGGACTTTTTCATCAACGTCAGCGGTCTGGAGTTCGTGACGATCATGCAGATCGTATGGGCGATGGCGAAGACGGCAGACGATGACATTGATCCGCCTGAAAAATGGTTCAATCAGTTCGATGTATTCCCGTTCGATCTGATCGTGCCGAAGGTGTTCAGGCTGATCATCGATTCGTCGGTATCGGCAAAAAACGCGAAACGCCTGCTGAACCTTCTGAAAGTGACAGCAGGCTCACTACAGACCAGATCATCGTCGCAGGACTCGATAGAGGATTGACGCTCGCAGATATGCGTCGGATGGAGATCGGGCAGATCGTTGATTTTTGCATGGAATACAACGAGGTGCACGGTTTGAATGAATCGGCTGACGATGACGCTCCGAAAAAAGAGAAAATAAACCGCAGAGCGGCAACGCAAGCGGATTGGGATTGGTTTTTAGGGTAAGTACATGGCATCTAAAAACATTAAAGGCATCACAATACAATTTGACGCTGACACAACGAGTCTTGGTCGTGCTCTTGACAAGGTCAACAAAGAAGCGAAGGGCATCGATGCGAGCTTGCGCTCGGTCAATAAGGCTCTGAAGTTCAACCCGAAGAACACGGAGCTGATCGCGCAGAAGCAGACGCTCCTGAAGCAGAAGATCGAGCAGAGCAAGAAACAGCTTGAAGCGTTCAAGGCAGCCGAAAAGACGATGCGGGCGAACGGCGTTGATGAACAGTCGCAGGAGTTCATGGAACTGCGACGGAACATCATCGAAACGGAAAGCCGCATCAAGCACTTTAGCGGTGAGCTTGAAAAACTGCGTCGGATTCGCTTCGAACAGGTCGGTCAGTCGATTCAGGACGTTGGTAACAAGATGCAGGGCGTCGGTAAGGGCATGATGAAGTATGTCACAGCCCCGATCGTGGCGGTCGGTGCAGCGGCGACAAAATCGTTCAACGAGGTCAAGGACGGTCTGAACATCGTAGCGCAGAAGACGGGCGCGACTGGTAAAGAGCTTCGCAAGATGCAGAAGTCAGCGCGGAACCTTGCGAAGACGATCCCGACTGACTTCGAGTCTGCTGGCACGGCGATCGGCGAGGTGAACACGCGGTTCGGCTTGACGGGCAAGATTCTCGAAGATGTGTCAGGTCAGTACATCAAGTTCGCGAAGGTCAATGACGTTGACCTGACCAACTCGATCGACCAGACGCAGAAGGCACTGTCCGCATTCGGGAAAACCGCGAAGGACGCTCCCGCGCTTCTGGACGCGCTCACGAAAGCGGGTCAGGAGTCAGGGGCATCGGTCGACACGCTCGCGGCTGGCCTGATCCAGAACGCGGCGGCATTCCAGCAGCTCGGTCTTGGCATGGATCAGTCTGTCAAGCTCATGTCACAGCTTGAGAAGTCAGGCGCGAACAGCGAAACGGTCATGCAAGGTCTTCGCAAAGCGTTGAAGAACGCGGCAAAGGACGGCATCCCGCTCGACAAAGCACTCGCTGACCTTCAGAAGACGATCAAGGACGGCAAGGGCGACATGGACGGTCTGACGGCTGCGTATGACCTGTTCGGGAAGTCTGGCGATCAGATATTCAACGCTGTGAAGAACGGCTCGATTGACTTTTCACAGCTCGGTCAGGCGGCGACCAATTCGAAGAATGCTCTGAACGCAACGTTCACCGAAACGCTGACACCGTCTGAAAAGTTCCAGACCACGATGAACACCTTGAAGGACACGGGCTATCAGCTCGGCAACAGTCTTTTGACGATCCTGACACCGGCGATCGAGAAGGTCGCGGCGGGTGCGCAGAAGGTGTCAGAGTGGTGGGAGAGCCTTGATAAGGATTCGCAGGACATGATCATCAAGGTCGGCTTGGTGGTTGCGGCGATCGGTCCGCTCCTGATCGTGATCGGGAAGATCACCACGGGGGTCGGGGCGATCATCAAGATACTTCCGCTTCTGGCATCCCCCGCAGGGATCGCAGTCGCGGCGATCGGTGGCATCATCGCGGCGGGCGTGTTGCTTGTCAAGAATTGGGACAAGATCAAGGCGGCGATGACGAAGCTGGGCGACTGGCTCAAGAGTAAATGGACAGGTCTGAAGGACTTCATTAAGGGCATCATCGACAAGATCAAGGGCTTCTTTAGCTTTGAGTGGAAACTCCCCAAAATACCGATGCCGCACTTCAAGATCGATCCGCCTGGCTGGAAACTACGCGATCTGCTATCAGGCGAGATTCCGCATCTTGGCATCGATTGGTATGACAAGGGCGGTATCTTCCGCAGACCGTCGGTGATCGGTGTCGGTGAGAAGCGTCCGGAGTTCGTCGGTGCGCTTGATGATCTGCGTCAGATCGTGCGTGACGAAGCGGGCGGCGAGATCAACGTGTCAGTGACGGTCAATCCGTCGGCTGGCATGGATGAGCGACAGCTTGCGAAGGAAGTCGCACGACAGGTCGAGACGATCTTGACGAACGAACAGAAAAGGAAACAGGCAGCACATGGCTATATTTAAGTCTTTTACATTCGACGGCGTGAACAGCCTGACATACGGCATTTATGCGACGGGTCTGGTGTACGGTGCACCGACAAGGGCGGTCGAGATGATTCCGATTCCTGGCCGCGACGGTGCGCTCGCGATTGATCACGGACGCTTTGAGAACATCCCTGTCACGTATCAGTGCGGGTGCTTTGCGTCCGATCAGGCAACGTTCGCGCAGAAGATGAGCGACTTCAGGAACGCGCTCGTATCACGGCACAGCTACGCACGGCTCGCGGATGACTATCATCCGAACGAGTACCGACAGGCGTTGTTCATGGCGGGACTTGAGGTCGAGCCGTTCATGAGTAAGGCGGGGCAGTTCGAGGTCGTGTTCGAAGCGAAGCCGCAGAGGTATCTGACAAGCGGCGAAACGTACACGACATATTCAAGCGGCTCAAACGTTTCGAACGCGACACGGTTCCCCGCGAAGCCACTGATCAAGGTCACAGGCTACGGCACAGTGAAGGTCGGTTCCGTGACGATGACGATTACAGGCTCGGCGGGCGTGGTGACGTACATTGACTGCGATCTGATGGATTGCTACAGGTATTCGGGCTCCGCGATCGTGTCGGCAAACTCCGCCGTGACATTCAGCGGTAATGACTTCCCCGTGCTCGCGGCGAACGGCAACACGGGCGTGACATATAGCGGCAACGTGACGAAGGTCGAGATCATGCCGCGCTGGTGGATTGTATAAAAATGATTCCTATTCTCTACGAAAAAACCGAAACAACATTCACATCGAACGGCATCTGCCGACTCCCTGACTGTATCTCGTGCACAGTCCACGAAGAACGCAACGGCGAGTATGAGTGTACGTTCGAGTATCCTGTCACGGGTGCGCACTTTGACGAGATATACGAGGGGCGGATCATCGCTTGCACGCATGACGAAGCGGGCGTGATCCAGCCGTTCGATATTTATCGTCACACGGCACCGATCAATGGCGTTGTGACATTCTTTGCTCACCATATCAGTTATCGTCAGAGCGGGATCACTGTCAACCCGTTCACGGCAAGCGGTATCGCGGCGGCGATTGCGGCTATCAAGACCAATTCGGTCAATACTAACGATTTTACATACTGGACAAATAAATCGACGGCGGGCGAGTACAAAGTGACCGTACCGCGTCCTGCTCGTGCCCTGCTCTGCGGCGAAGAAGGCTCTCTGCTCGATGTTTTCGGTTCGGGCGAGTATGAGTTCGATAAATTCACTGTCAAGCTGCACAGCGCACGAGGGAGCGCGTCAGGGGTCACGATCAGGTACGGGAAGAACCTCGCGGACATTGAGGATGATCTTGACTACTCGAACAGCTACACAGGGATTGTTCCGTTCTGGCTCGGTGATGACAACGGCACGGAAACGCTTGTCAACGGTGGTCAGGTCGATTCCGGACAGACCTCTTACGGATCGCGGGATATCATCATCCCGCTTGATATGAGCGACCAGTTCGACAGCAAGCCAACCGCCGCACAGTTGCAGACAGCGGCACAGAGCGAGCTTGCGAGTGGGCAGAACTGGCTGCCGTCCGAAACGATCAAGGTTGACTTTGTTCAGTTGTGGCAAACAGAAGAATATAAGAATTTCGCACCGCTGCAGCGGGTCAAGCTCTGCGACACGGTGAGTGTGTACTATCCCGCATTGAACATCACAATCCCGTCAGTCAAGGTCATCGAGGTCACATACAACGTACTCCTTGACCGATACGATGAGATGGTTCTCGGCGACGCGCAGAAGTCCTTCGCGGCTGTGATCGGTGAGAGCGTAAAGGTTGACACAAGCGGCCTTGCGACAAAGGCGGAGCTTGCCGGAGTCGAAGCGGAGATCAGCACAGCGGTGAACACTGCGACAGGTCTGATCACTGGCGGTCAGGGCGGTCATGTAAAGATCGTGCTCGACGCGAACGACAAGCCGCAAGAGATTCTGATCATGGATACCGATGATGTTAACACCGCAACGAAGGTCTGGCGGTGGAATGTCAACGGCTTCGGGTACTCGTCAACGGGGTACAGTGGCACGTACACGACAGCGATCACGATGAACGGCGCGATCGTCGCTGACTTCATCACCACGGGCACGCTCACGGCGAACCTGATCAAGGCGGGGGTCTTGTCGGATACTTCTGGCAAGAACAGTTGGAACATGACAAGCGGCGCGATGACACTCCGCAACGCTACGTTTTATGGCAATAACGACAACACGGTCACCACGATCAGCGATACGTTGTACATGCGCAACGAAGACCCGACTTCTGACGTTGCTTTTATCCATCTGCGGGACGCTAAAACAAGCGGCGGAACGACGATCTATAACCATGCTCGACTGTGGGCGGATGAGCTCGCGTTCACAGCATCGGATAATAGCACGGCAGAGTTAATCTACGCTGGCAGTAAGACAATGCAGTTGTTAGATAACCTCGAAGCCGACGGTTATTTGCAGGGCGCGAACGTGTACGCGACGAGCAAGATCGGCGGACGATCAGGGGCGGTCGCTAATCTGCAATATGTCAACATAAAGAGTACGTGCGATATATCTGCGCTGGTCGATTCGGCGATGAGCGCGTCAAGCACGAACCCCGTGCAGAATAAGGCTATCACCGAAGCACTTCGTCTTAAGGCTGACAGCACTGATATTCAGTCGATTCAGACGGATATCACTAACCTGAACAATAACAAAGCACCGAAGGCATCGCCCGCGCTCACGGGTACACCGACCGCACCAACCGCCGCCGCTGGCACGAACACCACGCAGATCGCGACAACGGCATTCGTCAAGGCGGCGATCGATGCGATACCTGGTGTTGACTTGAGCGCATACGCGAAGCTCGCAAGTCCCGCATTCACTGGCATCCCGACCGCGCCGACGGCGGCAGCAGGAACGAACACAACACAGATTGCAACGACCGCGTTTGTGTCAACCGCGATTAGTGGCAGAGCGCAGACGAATCATGCGACGAGTGCGACGACGTACGGGGTCGGTAATGCGTCTGATTATGGGCACTTGAAATTAAGTGATTTAACAGCGAGTTCAAGCAGTACGAGTGACGGAGTGGCGGCTACACCGAACGCCGTGCGAGTTGGTATAGCTGACGCAAAAGGCTATACAGATACAAAGCTGAACGGTGTCGGTCAGATATACGGCGAAACAGGAACGAAAAGCGTTTCGTCTGGTACTTCATACGTTGATATTACGGACAGCATGACGCTCCCTGCTGGGCGATATGTCATATTTGGCAAGGCAGATTTTGATCCTTCTGCGGCTAACAGCAGCAGAGGTATTTCGATCTATAACGTGTCAGAAAGCACGGGTCTTGATGACGCGCTCGTGAGGGTCAATGTCACATCTCAAGGCGGACATATTCATCTTGTTACATCAACGTGTCTTGCGTTTGACACGAGCAAGTCTTTCAAGTTAAGGGCTATGCAAAATTCAGGCTCTTCCGTGTCAGTTACGGGATATATCAAGGCGATCAAGATCGCGAACTACTAAAGGAGATAAACCACATGAACGAAACCATTCAAAAGCTAATCACAGCATCAAAAGAACTTCAGGAAATCCCCGTCAAGGGTCAGGACACTCTGCGCATGGCGACGGCTTTGACATTGATCGAACAGGCGGTTCAGAGCCTTGCACAGGCCGCACAGAGCGAAGAAAAGAAGGAAGAAGCAGCACAGGAGGAAGACAATGGCTGATTACAGGCTTAACATGACACCAGACTTCAGACCGCAGAAGATCGCGATCAGTCAGAACGATGTTGGTCGTGCGTTCACGGTCGAACTGTATGACCGCGCGGGGGCGTATGCTATCCCAGCAGGGTCAGAGGTCAGCATCGCGGGCACGAAACCGTCAGGACTTGGCTTTACGGTTGTCGGCACGTATGACAATAAAGGTGTAGCAACGTTCGTTGTGACGGAAGGCATGAGCGACGAAGCGGGTGACATTTACTGCGAGGTCAGGATCGTCAACGGTCAGACGCGTATCGGCTCCGCGAACGCTTGGCTGTGCGTCGAGATCAATCCGCATCCTGACGATGTGACAGACGATACCGCTCCGCACCTGATCGACACGATCACGGCACTCGTCACCCGCGCAGAGGACGCGTCAGATGCCGCAGAGCGTGACGCTGGCCGTGCAGAGTCAGCCGCTGACAATGCAAGCGATGACGCGGACAGGGCGGAGAGTGCCGCCGGTGACGCGGCGAGAGAAGCACAGGACGCAGAAGGCTTTGCTGACCGTGCAGAAGCCGCACTGCATGAGTTCACGAACGTCACAGCAAGCGCGCAGACGATCCCTGCGGGCTCACAGGCGACCGCAGAGTATAACGCGGGGCATCTGACGCTTGGCATCCCTAAAGGCGACAAGGGCGATCAGGGCGTGCAGGGTGAGCAGGGTATTCAAGGCATACAGGGCGAACAGGGTATTCAAGGCGAGCAGGGCATACAGGGCGAGACTGGCAACGGTGTATCGAGTGTTGAGAAGATCGGCACGGTCGGCAAGGTTGACACGTACCGCATGATATTCACCGACGGCGATCATTATGACTATGATGTGACGAACGGCGAGGTTACGTATGACGACTTGTACAACAACCTGATGATTAACGAGGAAGTGACAGGCGACCCTGCAACGTTCGACGATGGCGCGAATGACATTCCCGTTGGTTCGCTCGTTGCTGACATTGATTATACCTCGCAGGGCACACGGCATTGTAATGTGTTCCAGAATGACTCACAGGTCTACGGCGTGGACAGCGTACCGTATATCAAACGTCAACCGCCGCTCGGCTCGAAGGAGTTTGACACCATCATCGGCGGTACGGTGGCGTGGAATCAGTTGGTGCAGAATGGGAATTTTGAGAATACGAGTAATTGGTCGACATATCATGGAACGTTAGCCGTAAGCAATAATGTTGCTACGATTACAGTCGGCGCGGAAGCGGCTCGATATATATATCAGTCATTTGCAAGCAAGCCGTCAATTGTTGGACATAAATATTTAACTTCGTACGATGTGTATGGCGGTGCATCGAGCTCGACTGGATACTTGAGATTTTGCGGGTATTCTTATGGGATAATGACGTTTAGATCAGGCGAATGGAGAACTATAGAAAAAATACATAATCAGACATCAGCAAGCGACACTGGAATGTATATTTATTACGATTCGACAAACGTTTTAGCAACTGGCGACACGGTCAAGTTCAGAAACATTAAAGTCATTGACCTTACCGCCCTATTCGGCACCACAATCGCCGACTACATTTACAACCTCGAACAGCAGACCGCAGGAGCTGGCGTGGCGTTCTTCCGAAATCTATTTCCTAACGATTACTACGAATACTGTCAGCCTACCCTGCAGAGTGTGAATGTATCGGCTCACGTAATGAAAGACGCGAACAATGCGGTTATTGGCAATTACGCATTAGACAGCTCAAAGACCTTACGAGGCATACCCAAGCTCGACAGCAACAACAAACTTTACTACGACGGGGATACATACGAGAGTAGTGGGACGGTTACGAGGAAGTGGGGCGAAGTAGATTTAGGCTCGCTCACTTGGACATATCAGTCTACAGTTGGATATTTTTATGCAACAGTCCAGAACCCGAAAAAGCCATCAACATGGAATGAAACAGTTCGTTTGATATGCACTAAATACACGTCGGGAACAGCTAATCAAGTAGCAGACGCAAGCCGAAAAGTTGACAAGACTATGTCCGTTTCGCCGTCGAATAATTGGATAATGATTGCTGATTCTGCATACACCGATGCGGCAACATTTAAGACCGCCATGAGCGGTGTTTACCTCGTATACGAACTCGCCACACCTACCACCGAAACCGCCACCGCATACACCAACCCGCAAGTGATCGACGCATCTGGCACCGAAGAATACACCGACTACGCCGTATCACAGGGCACGAGAGATGTGGCGATTCCTGTCGGGCATAAGAGCGAATACTTCGACGGCGAGGTCTACACGACATTCTTTGATCGCATCTACGGCGGATCGCTCGACCTGACCAACGGCAAGCTCACATCAGACAAGAACGCAAGCGGTCAGAGCATCACTCCGGTCGTGACCGATGTGACACCGCAAGAGGTTGACACGTTGCTCGGCAATAACGCGATCTGGTCAGACACGGGCGATGTGACTGTCAAATATCGTGCAGACATGGGCAAGTACATTGACAAGAAGGTTGTCGAATTGCAGGCTTTGATTCTTGAGAACAACGGATAAAAGGAAGGAGTACATCATGACAAAACGAGAAACACGCGTCATCAACGCATTTATCAACTGCGTGAAGCACGGCGAGTATTCAGAGGATTATGCGATCACGTTGATCGAGGATAACGCGCGGTACGGATGGTTAAGCGAGGATGCAAAAGACTACTTCTACGAGGAACTTGAGAAGCTGCATCCCGAACCCGAACCCGAACCGTCAGAGGAATCAGAAGAACCCGAAGCACCGACAGAGGAAGAAGGTGATCCGATTGAAACAGTGGATTAAAGCGGCGGCGATCCGCGCAATCCGCACAGTCGCACAGGCGGCAGTCGCTACGATCAGCACGGCGGCGATCATATCAGACGTTGATTGGAAATATTGTATCTCGGCCTCGCTTCTCGCGGGGCTTTTGAGTATCCTGACAAGTATTGCGGGATTGCCCGAAGTGGACGCGAAAAGCAATCTGCCGATTGACCTTCTTGACGAAGTTATGGACGGGAGGGATTCTTATGAGCAACAGTAAGTTGGTAACATACACAAGGCTCTCCCCGAACCACAGCGGACGCAGAACGCACAGCATCGACCGCATCACTCCGCACTGTGTAGTCGCGCAGTGGACGGCGGTACAGATTGCGGCGTGCTTCGCTTCTCCGGCAAGACAGGCATCATGTAATTACGGTATCGGCAAGGACGGCGGCGTTGCCCTGATCGTTGACGAGGGCAACCGCTCGTGGTGCTCAAGCTCGAACGCGAACGATCAGAGAGCCGTCACGATCGAGTGCGCGAGTGATTCCACGCATCCGTACGCGATGACCAATACAGTCTACAACAAACTCGTCGATCTCTGCGAGGACATCTGCCGACGGAACGGGAAAAAGAAGCTGCTCTGGCTCGGTTCGGCGACGGCTGCACTGAACTACACGCCGAAGGCTGACGAGATGGTACTCACAGCGCATCGCTGGTTCGCGGCTAAAGCGTGTCCAGGCGACTGGCTGTACTCACGCTACGGTAAGCTCGCAAAAGAGGTCACGGCGCGTCTGAACAGCTTTACGCCGTACAAGGTCAAGATCACTAAAGCGTGCAACGTGCGCAAGCGTCCGACTGCCGCGTCAAAGAAGATCATGACGCTCATGGCGGGCGGTACTTACACGATCGTGAAGGAAAACAAGAGTCACAAGTGGGGCAAGCTCAAGAGCGGAGCGGGGTGGATTAACCTTCGCTATACGAAGAAAGTGTGAACGATATGCCAACAGGAATAACCATCGCATTGATCGGAGCTATACCCGCGCTGGTTACGGCTTGCGTATCAGTCTATTTGAACAACCGCGTTTTGAACGTGCAGATCATGACGCTGCAGAAACAGTTCGACAAGATGGAAGCGAAGCTCGACAAACACAATCAGGTCGTGGAGCGCGTCGCGATCCTTGAGCGGGACAATAAGACCGCGTTCAACCGTATCGACGAACTGCGCGATGACATTCACGACATCAATGACAAGCTCATGAAGTGATTTTCCATAAAGACTCCTCTTGTGGGCGCGTATCGTGTCATAGCGTGCGCGTCCATTTGCGGCATCAGAGGTTTGTGGTTTTTCCTCGCCGCGACATTTTTTTATCTCCTTTTTGCAGGGTGGGGCGGCTTCGGCTGCCCCGTATTTTTTTGCACATTTCATTCACACTCGCACATCAAAAGTGTGAACGAAATCGCGATTTTTCCACAATTGAGGTCACGGGTTAAGGCATAAAGAAACCGCGTGTTCATACCGTTTTCAGTCTGTTTTTCGGTGTGAACGCGCGGCTCTTTTTTTGTCTGGGCGCAACGGGGCTCGAACCCGTGAAGGAACGTTGAATTTATCGCATTTATCGGCATTTTCATTCACACCGTTCACACTCGACAAATAAGCATTGACAAGATCGTTATTCTTTAGCCGTTCGTCGTCAAGGGTGTTTCGGTAAATGGATTTGAGGATTCCGTCCGAGTTCCATCCGCCTGACTGCATGATGTAAGCATCGGGTACACCGATCGCGTGTTGAAACGATGCGTAGTAGTGGCGGAGGTCATGGAACCGGCACGACAGGCCGAGAGAGCGGCGGAGAGCGACGAACTGGCGGGTAAGCGTAGACAATCCCATCGGGCAGAGCTGACCGCGCAGAGGGGCGATATGAGCGAGCACAATGTCAGGAACCGTGACGAAGCGATCGGACTGATAGGTCTTCGGTTGTTTGATCACGGTCAAGCCGTCGGAATCATACACGGCGGCAGAGTGGATATGTAGTAGATCACCGGACAGATCGGATGCCTGGAGTGGGATTATTTCAGATCGACGCAGTCCGCAGAATGCCGCGAGCATGATCGCAGTCTTCAGCGGTTCGCTTGCCGCGTTGATCATGCGGAAGACTTCGGAGGTGGTCGGTACGTTGTACGACTGGCGACGCTTCGGGGGATAGGTCACGGAGAGGTGTATGTCAGGATGGTATGTCTTGATCGTCGCGATGATCAGACCGATGATATTGCGCACGGTCTTCGGGGAGTGATCGGCTGATAATTCGTTCACGGCAAACTGCAGCATTTCGCTCGTGATCTTCTCGGCTTGCATGGTCATGAGGTCGGGGAGGTATGCGGCGCGTATCTGCTTATATCCGTTGATTGTGGACGGTGAGAGCACGTTTTCTTTTGATGCTATGTAAGAGTCGATCAGCTCGCCTAAAGTCGCTCTGGCGATGCCTGAACGCGTCTGAACGTGTGATCTGACAAGCGCACGCAGTTCTGCTTCGGTCTTTGCCGTGAATGATTTGCGCTTGCCGTTGATCTGGATTTGGACGTTGTAGGAGCCGGAAGGGAGTTTACGGATTTTCATTGTACTTTTCCTGTTCGAGCATTGTGTCGATGCGCTCCGCTACACGGGCAAGATCGGCTTGATCGAGCTTTGCGACTGATTCGATCAGGTAAGCGTATTCGAGTGCGCGATCTTGGTTATCTTGCCATTCTGAATACCCTGCGAGATATGCGGGGTCTACTCCTAACACATCTGCAAATAATTCGACCTTTGAGATAGTCAGGTCGACCTTCCCTGCTTCGATCTTCGTGATCATCGATCTATCAGCATATCCGCACCGCCTTGCGAGTTCGTCTTGTGACATTCCCCTGTCCTGTCTTAACATTTTGATTCGTTCATAAATGGTCATTTTTTTCTACCTCCCGTACACATAAAATATCAGAAAATTACAATTTTAACAATTAGATTTTACAATTTAGTAAAATGTTGTTGACTAATACACTACATGATGTTATAGTATGCATGAGGAATGAAATTCAGCATACGAAAAGGAGGTGGTATGTTGGTCAATGTAAAACTACTTCAGGATCGCATTGAAGAATCAGGAATGACGACCACTGCGATCTGTAAGAAAACGGGCATTTTGCGGCAGACTCTGTATAATAGATACAAGGAACCGCAGTTCTTTACAATCAAGGAGGTGAACGCGCTGAAGGATGTTCTCCGCTTGTCAGAGCGAGAGTACAAGAGAATTTTTTTTGCAAAGTAAGCTGAATTAAATTCAGCATAACACTAAAAACATGGCAGAAGGGAGGCAAAAACCACATGACACTCATTGACACAATTCTTTTACCGCTCGCGGCATTCTCCGCCGGCATCGCGCTGGTAGTGATCATCACAGTTTTATCAATGCTGATCAGGGGCGAACGCTTATGATCGGACGCTATGACGGCAACCTTGCCGCACTCGAAGCACACGAACGCGCTGACGATGCATGGTTGGACAGTCGACCGAAGTGTGACATATGCGGCGAACCGATACAGGACGAGCACCTGTACCGCATGGATGCCAACGAAATTTGGTGTGAAAAGTGTTTTGAAGACTGGAAGGAGGGTATCAAAGAGACAATTGAGGAACCGTATTAACATACAACCGAGGAACGGGGCGAAGCGTCTGAACGCGACGATCGAACAGCGTGAAACCATTGATCCGTATGACGGTCTGGTGATCGCGATCTGTAAGCAAGCCGCGAAGGATGCCAAAAAGGAAAAGGGCAAGTGGCACGATGACGCGATCTAGTTCTTTCTCTCCCCGTGGTTCGAGTTCATGACAGGACTGAACGGCGAAGACATTTTAGATTTATTGGTCAAGTGGCGATAAGCAAAGAGTAAATGACAGGAGGTACACACATGGAAAAAACCAATGACACAATGACAATCTGCACACTCGAAAAGAACCCGACGGCGATCCCGATCAGGATTGACGAGTACAAGTTCTTGACACGGCTTCAGCAGCAGTACGATATGTTCGTCTGCGGATTTATGCACGCGATCACGCTCGATCTGGACGGCGATCCGACGATTGACTATGACGGGCGGAAGTTCCTGCTGCAGATTGGCGCGATGATGGAGCCTGAAGCGTTTAACCAGCGCATGACAGAGCTGCGCGAACGGAAGGGCGGTGAGTGATATGGCAAAAGTCATCGGAGTGATGGGCGAGTCCGGAAGCGGCAAGACAACCGCGATGCGGAACCTCGATCCGAAAAAGACATTTTACGTTGACTGTGACAAGAAGGGTCTGTCATGGAAGGGATGGAAGAAGCAGTACAACGGCAACGCAAAGAACTATATTCAGACGGATGCACCGACAACCGTCATGCAAATTCTAAAGCACGTAAACGAGGACGAACAGTACAAGAACGTCCAGAACGTGATCATCGACACGATTAACGGCGTAATGGTCGCCGAAGAAATGCGGAACGCGAAGGTCAATGGCTACGGCAAATGGACAGACCTTGCGCAGTACGTTTGGAGCATTTTCGACTACTGTCTGACCATGCGCGACGATCTGAACATCATCATTCTCGCTCATTCAATTACCGATACGGATGACAACGGCGTTGTGTTCACTCACATCCGCACGAACGGACGCAAGCTCGAAAAGATCGTTCTTGAAAGCAAGCTGACAACGGTTCTGCTCGCTATGGTCAAGGACGGCAAGTACATTCTGAAAACACGAGCCGACAGATCAAGCGTTAAGACTCCGCTGGGCGCGTTTGAAAATGACGAGATAGAGAACGATATAACGATTGTACTGAAAGCACTGGAGGAATTTTGATATGAAAATGCCTAACAAATACAACGAAACCCGCGCGGGTGGTTACACTCCGCCGATTCCAGGAGGGCACATCTGCGTGATCAAGAAGGCGGAAGAAACACTGTCAAAGACAGGTAAGCCGATGCTTGTTGTGTACCTTGATTTTGACGATGAAGATGTTCAGCCGAGATACTTCGCGGAAGAGTTCAAGAACGACATTAGACCTGAAAAGAAGTGGCCGTTCGCGGGCATGAAGTACATCGTCACCGAAGACAACGACGGTAACTGTTCAAGATCATTCAAGGCGTTCACGACCTCGATCGAGTCGTCGAACGAATGCGAGTTCGTATGGGGTGACGGTACGTGCAGCTTCCTTCAGGGTCTTCAGATCGGTGCGGTCTACGGCGAGGAAGAAAACGAATATAACGGCAACGTCACGACACGTACACTGATCCGATACTTCTGCGACGTTCAGAAGGCTCTGACTGCTGAAGTACCAAAAAAGAAATACCTCGACGGATCAATGTCGGCACCTGTCCGGTCAGGAGCGCAGACCGATGTGTTCGCTCCGTCAGTCGACGAAGAGCTGCCGTTCGCGTAAGGGGGTGATCAGATGGCAAAGAACAGAAGGCAAAGACAGAAGGAAGCTATCCTTTTTTACATGATGAATGGTCAATGGATCAGTCCGTTCGACGCTTACATTCTCTGCGGAACCATGAAGCTCGCAACGCGTATCTCTGAACTGATCGCGGACGGTCACAACATCCAGAAGCAGAAGGTCAAGGATCGCGAGGGCAGCTATCACATGGAATACAGGCTCGTCACCGATGGACATACAGATTGATTCACGAGAACACAAGTCCGAGCTGGAGCGCGTTCGAGGTCAGCTTGAGCGCGCCGGCTGCAGGACGTTCGTCTCGAAACTCGCGGTTGGCGATTACATGAACCTTGACAACCCGCGTCTGATCATCGACCGCAAGAAGGACTTAAACGAGCTTTGCTCGAACGTTTGTCAACAGCATGAACGGTTCCGCGCAGAGTTGATCAGGGCGAATGAGATCGGCATCCAGCTCGTGATCTTGTGCGAGCACGGAAAAGGCATTAAAGACCTGACGGATGTTTACTTTTGGGATAACCCGCGCAAGCGGTACTCACCGAAAGCAACGACGGGCGAACAGCTTTACAAGTCGCTTTGCACGATCAGAGACAGGTACAATGTCAGATTTGAGTTCTGCGACAAGAGACAGACAGGGAAGATGATAGTGGAGATATTGAGTAAATGAGTAACAAGAAAACATATCAAGTATTAAATGATGATTGCATTGAAACGTTGTGGAATGCTAAATGTCCATACTGCGGAGAAATCGTTGATTGCTCTGATCCGCATTTCGAAACAGATGATGGCACGGTACTTTGTACGGAGTGCGCGTTCATTCATGGACATATAACCGAGGATGAATTACGACATTTAGATTATTCATTAAGTAACGTGAAAAGGATCGTCATTCATGACGGAGCTGTTATCGGCGTTCTTGATAATAGCAAACTTCCGTGGGAGAAGCCATATGAATGGGTACATCCTTGAAAGTCGGTCGATATTAGAAAGCGCGATCTGGAAGAAACCGCCGTTGTACTTCAAAGTTTGGCACTATCTGCTCATGAAAGCACAACACGCTGACTATAAGTCATTGAAAAGAGGTCAGCTCTTTACATCGATTGATCAGATCAGAGAGTCATGCTCTTACTATGTCGGCTACAGAAAAGTTACTCCGACACGGAAGGAGGTTTTCGGAGTTTTAGAGTGGCTACGAAATCCCTGCGAAGGTAACAACGAAGGTAACAACGAAAGTCCAATGATAGTAACAACGAAGGTAACACACGGAATGGTCGTTTCTATTGTCAACTACGCGGTTTATCAAGACCCGAAATCTTACGAAGGTAACAACGAAGGTACACCGAAGGTAACAACGAAGGTTCAGCGAAGGTACACGCAAGGGAATAATAATAACAAGAATGTAAAGAATGACAAGAAGGAGAAGAATGAAAATAATATAGATTCGTCGGGAAACCCGACGCGCTATCTCGTCATCGCTACCCTTTTCCATACTCACTGCGCTTCGCTTCCGAAGGTCAAGACAATGAGCGAACAGCGGAAGGCGCGGATCAGGAACCTTCTGAAGACGTACACCGTTGACGATTTTGAAACCGTGTTCAGGAAAGCCGATGCGTCTGACTTCCTGTCAGGGCGATCGGGGAAGTGGAGCGGATGCAGCTTTGATTGGCTGACGAAACCGAGCAATTTTCTGAAGGTGCTCGAAGGTAACTATGACAACAAAAAGAGTAACAGCCTTGACGCGCTCAAGGCGTGGGCGGAAGGAGGATTAGATGGACAGGAAACAGACAGCGACATTATTGACGCTGCTTCAATCTTCGTATCCTAACAAGGCGGACGGCTTGACCGATCCGGTGATCGCGGAAGTCTGGCACAGGGCACTCGCTGACATTGACTTTGAGGTCGCGAAAACCGCCGTGACGAAATGGGTCATGACAGAGAAGTGGCCGCCGACGATCGCCGACCTTCGCGAGACTGCGCTTGATGTGATCAGCGACGA
>RHMF01000589.1_pt1 | contig 18293 bp, 27 predicted proteins | sample 5365151 | NCBI WGS metagenome assembly RHMF01 (sample SAMN10266501, study PRJNA497801) | feces metagenome | isolation source: feces | host: Bos taurus | place: China: Prairie of Fairy Mountain | collected 2017-08-14 | reverse complement strand
CAGGCACTCCGTTACGGAACCGAACGCCGATATGGTCGCCTTGTATATGCTTATCTTCTTGTTCTCCCAGTCCTCGACCTTCGTGCTCTTGTGGGCCGCACTTATCGCCTTCGCGTTGGTCGTGTTGCAGATCATCGGCTTAAAGTCCTTCTCCTTGAAGTGGAGCGTCATCTTGCGTTCTCTGCCCTTTTCGTTCTGCACTTCATCCTTCGAAACGTGGTCGATAGTGAGTACCAGATCGGCCCCGTCCGGAACGTCCCAGGACCCGAGGAAGCTCTTATCCATGAACTTCCGGAAGTCTCCTTTTAATCTCTCAGTCATCGTTCTCCTCCTTCTCAAGCTCGATTTTAACGTCCAGCGTGTCGTCTTCTGCGCTCGTCCTGGCAGTCGCCGCGAATTTCAGCGCATCGATTCCGTCTCGGAAGATGAACTGGTGGTAGCTCAGCTTAACAATGTATTTCATATTTCGCCCTCCCTTATAAGCTCTTTGACCTTCTCCGTCTGCTCCGGTGTCAGCGAGACGAGTTTGTCTCTGTCCACTCCGGCAAACACGACGGGCCCGACTATCATATCGAAGCCGTAAAGGAAGTTCGGCTGCATCCGCTTCAGTTTGCCCTCTTCGTTGCAGATCATCACGACGTCCCTGAAGACCGAGACTGTCTCGATATACCCTCCGACTCGGTTCTGCAGCGACTCCAGGCGGTTCGATATGAGCATCGTCCTCGGAGACGCCCCCGGCTGCTTCGTTACGACTCGGATCATCTCGCTCATGCCGCACCTCCGATCGCGCTTATCAGTGCCGAGAGGAAGACGGTCAGGATCCACAGACCGAAGCCTGCTCCGACCATGCCGGCACACGCTCCGATGACCATCGCATCTGCTTTTCTCTTGCTGATTTCCTTGCCTCTGAAGTAGTAGCGCTTCTTCGTTACTGGTTTTCTCTTAAACATAGCCGAACCTCCCCGCTGTTAATCATCTGGAACAATCTGTCGCAAGCCGCCGCGTCTCGGTACGTCCTGCCGAGATGAGCGTGTTCACAGTCGCCCCACTTCACTCTGTGGTCCTCTGTGCCGTCTGCCTTCCGGATCGGGCTGAACAGCGGACAGTCCTGACATGTGAGCCTTACGCCTTTCAGTGCGTATTCGTCTCGGAGATCTTCGCACGTTTCCAGTGTTTCCGTGTAAGAGATCCTCGCAATGAGGCCCTCGAACGTCACTGTCGGATGCTTTCCTCTCAGCTCGAAGAGTTTCGCGTTGAGCCGTTCCGTAAGTCTTTGAGCCGAGTCTTCTGCGACGATGGCGAACTGCTGGTAGCTCTCGCTCTTCATAAAAAAATCACCTCCTGCGTTTTTGTGCGCGTAATGGTGATTCTAACATTTAAGGCCGACTTAGTTCGGTCCCCTCCTCGTATTATTCAAAATTTCCATAGATTATGATTTTAGGAATAGTTAGTAAATCACCTGTACTTATAGTAACCCCGCCTTTACTATTTGTCAAACACTATTTTTAGGATTATACTGAAGTCGGAGGTGATCTAACATGACTGAAATTAAATTCGCCCACTACGGAGAGCGCCGAGAAGTTAATGCCACCGATGAAGAAAAGACCATTTTCTCTGTTCTGCAGGAAATGTCACCCAATGAGCTCGAGTTCTGTCGTGTTTCGGAGAGTTACGTCACGGCAAAACTCGGAGACTGGGATGTTGCCCGCTTCAAGTATACCGATCGGGCTCGCTGGATAAAGTTTCCGACTGTCGAGTCGTCGAAAGAAAAGCATATACTTGACTCCCCTGAAGACGTGCGTGAGTTCGCTGAAAAATTAGAACAGACATTCGCACACATCGAGAAGTATTCACCTTTTACTACCTTCACATATCATCATTCAAAGCACGAGAAGAGCCGAAACGTCCCCCGCTTCGGTTTTTCTCTTTTCAGCGACCAATTATGCCTATCTAAAAATAAAATCGCTCAAATCGACGATTTTCAGACACAAAAAAAAGCCGAGGCAGACCGCCCCGGTGTTTTTTGCATAATAATCAATACGATTCATTACGATTGGATATATTAAGGCCCTGCGGCCCGCTTTGGAATGTAGCCGTTCACTTGCACATGACTTTATTGGAGAGATAACTTGATCGCAAGGCCCTAATAACTATTTTATTGTCTTCCGCTTTCGGAGAGATGTCTTCCGCACCCAGCGGCCGCCGTCCGGATCTATCTTCCACCACTCGAACAGCTCGGCTCTGTGTGTGCCGTAGCAATAGACGAGCTGGCCGGCCGGGATTATCTCCTTCAGTGGCTTCTTGAAAGACGGTGCCGAGTAGACACGAGTTCCGCCAGGCTGACCGACACCCGATGCGTACTTTTTCGGTCCGGCGAGTTTCGCATACATCGGGACGATATAGCCTCGAATGTAACGGCCTCCGACCGACATGACACGATAGTCGCAGGTGTGCCTTGTGCTGTAATTGCCTTCAATAACCTTCATGACGTTTCCGTCCGTCACGGCTACGATGCCGACGTGATCGGGAGCGCCTTTGTTGTCCCCGACTCCGTTGTCCTGCCAGTCGTACATGATGATGTCGCCCGGTCTCGGCTTGTAGTTGTCGTCTTCTACCCAGATGCCCATCTTCATGGCTTTGGTCATCATCACCCCGCAGTTGGCCGATTCGGGGATGATAGAGTCGAAGCCACAAGCGTGAGCACAGGCCGAAACGAAAGCCGCGCACCATGCAGCGGAATAATTCATAGACCATCCGTCAGGCAGCGGTTTAATGCTGTTGAAGATGTCGATGATCTTCCTGTGTTTCGCATCGCCCTGCTTCGCTCCGAGATAACTCTGAGCGTAACGGACGAGCTTCTGTCTGAGTTCATTCGCTGTCATTTGTTATTGATACTCCTTAACGCCTATCTGTGACTTGGCTCAAGCCAATACTGATGAATAAGCCACGATTTGCTCCTTATGGTTCACAATATGCGTAGATGGTGAGCGATACGCTCGATGAAACTGCTTTGGGGCAATAGTATGTAATATAACACCCACTTGTTGTCGCATTGACTACCGAGAATTGTGTCCCGTTAAGTGCGGATATACTTGTGGTATACACATACACCGATATGGGGTCGTGTGCCAATGCTGACGGCCATGTGATTTGGAAGTACCCGCTCGCACCTGCGGTTTGGGACGCGAAGGTGTAGTTCTTCATCGCATAGGTGATGGTGTCAATATTACCGCTACCGAGCAGCGAGCCGTTATTGACCGTCTTGATATTTGCCCCGCTAACAAGTTTGAGTTGGAAGTAATCTCTAAGTTTTGTTACAAGGGTCGTTATGCCTGTTTTATCGAGAAATGCCATATAACACCTACCCTTTCTTGCTACTGTGGAATTGTAATTATCACGCTGTCCCTCGGCATAGTGAACTGATAAACATTGTAATACATGGTCATCGGCCCTTCGCTAATTCCATAACTCCCTACACGCGTTATCTCAACGCTTTCTCCACCTGAAGTGCTTACACCAACACTCGTTTCGGTTGGTACGGCAAAGGTGACCGCGCTCCCCGCGTCCGCTTCAGATATTTTCGTTGTTACATTTACGCCATATGAACCATCGTTTGTTATCGAACGCGTCATAGAATATTCGTCTGCTATGCTGAATGTAGCAGATACAAACGCGTCCTCTACCGCTTCTTCGATTTCGGGATCGGTCAACGCTTCTGCCGACCCGCCACTTGGTGCGTACAGCGTTGTTGCCGTTCCGTCTACTGTGACAGAACCGATCTCCGTTCCACTTGTAAGCGTCTGCGATACCGATACGGTAGACTTAGTGTCGGCATGGTCGTAAGCGAGTTTGACAGCATTTGCTGTCGCCGCGAGGGATGTTGAAGTTGACGCTGTTGAATTGGACAACTTCGTCACGCCATAGTATGTGGTGGTCGCTATGCCCTCATTTACTGCTACGAAGTTAGTTCCGTCATATACAAAGTCAACGACTTCACCTGCGAGATAGAAGTACCTGGTAGTCACAGTCGTTCCTTGACGCATGGCATTGACTGCACCTGTTCCGTCTACGTTGAGTTTGATACCGCCATTATATGTCTGTGCGTTGGCGAACTTGACTCTGACCATGTTGCCCGTGGCAAGCGTGAAGTCGCCCGTGGTTGTCGTGACCGCTTTGGTCTGCGTGCCTGCCCCCGTGGAAGAAGTGCCGTACCATGTGTTCTGCGCACCGCCTCCGCTTGCAGTTCCCGCCGTTCTGACTCCTGCCGAGTTATAAAAATATGTTCCGCTTGCGACATCGGATGCCGTTGCGGTGGTATCGGACACCTCTGCGAAGTAAGCCGTTCCTCCTCCAGTTACAGGAAGCTCGACACCCGGCACGTCCGTATAGTCTGCCCCTGCGACCGTTATATTCTTATTGGCCATAGAGACCCCCTTATTCTATCGAGAGCACTTTGGTTGTTGTGTCCTGAGTTATGACTGCAGAAGTAAGAGACCCTGCCACTCCGAAGATGTTGACTCCGCTTTTGATGTTGGATGCGATAAGGTCGGGATCGCCTGATATAGTCTGTGCTCCAGCGAGATATGTCCCTGCCGCTATCGTCTGATTGGATGTACCCGGAGTGATAGTTGCCGCCGCTTTGGTAGTAACCGTTGCCGTAAGAGATACGGAGCTGTTTGTGGCTGTTCCGCTTGCGACATAACCCGCTGACACTACAGGCGTAACAGATACGCTCTTTGTAAGTGTTAGTGTGTTGGTTCCGGATGTCAGTGTAGCCGATGTTCCGCTGATTGATGTTGGAGCCGATGCGGAACCGGTTGCGACTGCTTTTGTAGCCTGAGCCGAATAGTATCCGGCAGGAACCGTTACGGTGTCACCCGATACAGTAAGGTCTGATGCGGCCTTGCTTGCGATCGTTCCTGTGTACTTCGTGCCGTCTGCGTATGCGGTATTCCCCGCCAGCATCTTGTCGCCGCTGTCGAGTGTTGCGTCACTTGTGTCGTAGAACGCCGCTGTTCCGGATGTGCTTTTTGGTATCTCCACGGACGGGACGTTGCTATAAGTTACTCCGTTGATAACTACATTCTGTGCCATTTTCTCTGCTCCTTTTTCAACTTACTGTAAGGACGCTTCCGTCCCACGTTATTAGACCGTAGTTTGAAGGTATCGGATTGACCGTCACGGATCGAAGCGCGTTGAACCCTGCCTCTGCCGTGATGACCTGCGTACCCCTTGTTGGAGTGACCGTCCTGTCCTGGAGGCCCCTCATAACTTCGACGACAGTATCCATGCTGGTCGTGAAGCTCTCTTCTTCTTGGAAACCGAGGACGAAGGTCGCAGACTCGTCAAAAGTGAGATCCGCAACAAAGTCCACTCTCTCGTAAGCCATTAAATCACCCCGTTTTTAAGGATCGCGCCGATTGGGATCTGCACAATGTTCGAAGCGACCGCCTTCCCCGATGAGAGGCTCGCTCTGATCTGTGCCTGTGCGAACTTCTCGCTGGAGAACAGAAGAGTCTGCTCCTGCGTCAGTGTGACCGAGATCGACTCGTCTTCGATGGTGACCGCTTCATCCGTGAGGGATATATCAAGGACGGCCCTCTTCCCCTGCCTGAAGGTCAGAAAGCCGCCGTCAATAAGATTCGCCTCGTATGGAGTTGTGAATGTGAGCGTTGGTGTCGTTCCCCTTCTCATTCGTCACCCTCCTCTTCTTTTCCGCCGTTTTCGATAAGCTGCTTGAATAGCTGATGCAGACCAGTCGAAGCAAGACCCGTGACTGCCCCTGCGACGATCTGCTCGAGGCCGAAGCCGTTCAGCACGACTCCGAGCACAGCGCCCAGCACCGTCACGATGGTCGGGATCCATTTGTCATCGACGTCCGCGATCCATTTCTTAACGATGTACCCGACGATCAGGCACGCCACCATGATGATCGGGATGTACATTTCTGTAATAAAAGAGATGTCCATTTACTTCGCCTCCAGTCTGTCGACCCTCTTCTCAAGCGAGCCGATCCTTGCCTCTGCCTGCGGGATGCGTTCCGCAAATTTGTTGTGCTCCCTGACCTCTCGCGTGAGGTCGGTGATTTTCTGTTCCTGTACAGCCTGCGTGACTTCTATCATCTTCTCGGTCTTGTTATTGCCCGCCTGTACTGTGAGAACTGTCGCGATGATCGAAGCCCCTGCTGTTATCAATGCCACAATAATCGCGTCAATCATGTTTTACCTCTTTTTCTTTCTCCTCGGCGTTCCCAGAACGATCTGGACCTCAAGGTTATTGTTCGACTGTACCTCGTAGACCTCCATGATCTGAGCCGTGAAAGTCAGATTGATTTCGGGTATCACGATAGACACCGTGTCGCCGAGATCGTAGTCCGTGAGATAGATGAAGCTGTTCTGCAGAACGTCCACCGTTACAGTCTCGAGCTTGTAGTTGTCGAGCATATCGATGCGGCCTTCCTGCCTCATCTGAGTCGCAAGGTCCGCCTGAGAGATACTTGGATCTGATCCGGCTGAAGTATAAAGCACCTTCATCGGATACGAGCCGCCCATGTCTGACGGAGTATTGGCGACCGTGTAAGTGTGAGCAAAGACGTACTGCTTTGTCCCCTCCGAAGTGCTCAGAGTCGTGACCCCACTGTACGTCCCTGCCTGAGTGCCGTTTATTTCCTGAACGAGGATATATTCAGCTCTCTCTGCGCTCTCATCGAGAACGTATTCCACCGAGGCGACATTGGCGTATGGTTTCCCGAAGAACACTGATGACGTTCTGTCCGTGCCTGTATAGGTCACAAGGTCGATGCCGAGATACGGACCAGTGCCGGATGTGTTCCAAACCGGATTTGCCGTCATGCTGTAGTCGTTCGCGTTCAGCCATGAGAGAATCGTGTCACCGCACGGTGTCCCCTTCGCATAAGCAAGGTTCATCGTGGACGGTGTCGGCATCGATGCATCAAGGCTGAAAGTGTACAGCTGTGTGTTGGTCGGCTTCACTTCCGGATCGGTGTATGTTCCGATTGTCGGCGGTACGGTCAGAGTCATTCCGTCACGGACGATTCGCCTGATGTGTGTCCTGACTCCTGCCGCAGTTGTCGCCGTGTAGTTCTTGTCCTTCCACAGCGCGCCCCAGTTCAGAAGAGCCTCGATGAAGTAGCCGGAGAGTGTCACAAAGTCGCCCTCCGCCTTCTGCTCGTAGACTATCTTCTGAACGATGCCCGTCTCGGGTCTGTCGATGTTCTGAATGTACTTGATGTTCGGATCGTACTCGCTTAAAGGCATATAGAGCGAGAAGTCACCGAAGCCGTTGAAGCGGCGGTTCCATTGAAGTTCGATGAAGTTCGGAAAGCCGAGTGATGCTCCGGTCTTGTCAAATGCTTGTATCATATGCCCGAATACCTCTCTGTCCATTCAAACTCGACAGTCCATTTTGAGCCGGAGATCTGATTCCCTTGTGTGTCATATGGCAGATATGAGAACCTTATTGATTCGTTTGGGATAAGGAAGCAGTTCGTAAAGAACGCGGCCGCGTCTCCCGGATGCACCTCGAAATCTGTGCCGTTTATGTTCACAGAACTCTTTTCGGGATCAAAGATTATTACATCGCCGAGCGTAAGATATGACCCCGTCGTGTCGTAATAGTTGCCCGTGATTGTTCTTGTATAAAGGCCAAGATCCGGCATCGATATCGTCATTTCGGCCATATTCGCTGCCGATGTGGTGCAAGTCATTTTTATAATCGGCCGAACCTTATAATCTCCGTTTGCCGAGACTGTCATAAATGTTTGGTCAGCAAGATTCGTTTCTGTTTTCGTGGACGCTGTCATAGCCTCGAAGTGGGCCTCTGGAGCCATGAACTGCAGAACGATGTCCGGATTCGTGTCGGCTGCGTCAATGGTCGGATAAGATGCCGCGATCAGTTTGCAGTTATTAAGGCATCGAGTCTTCGTTGACCAAGAGCCCTGATCCACCACCTCGACCACGATTTTGTAGTCGTGATTCATCAGGAAGTATTCCATTATCTGCCGTCTGTAATGGAATATGTCTTCAGGAGTGCGCCCGAGCTGTTTCGCATGGATTTCGATCGTTCTCGGCTGGAATCTCTGACCAGTAAAGAAGACACCATCCCCGAGTCCTTTCGGCTGTGAGAAGATCTCCATCTCCGGGAACTCAAGGCCCAAAACCTGCGTCAATCCGAACGAGACACCGGAATTGCTGTCCGGCTTGCCCTTGAACTCCCAAGCGCTCAGGAGATCGTCTCTGAATATATCGATTGTTATTGCGTCAAAGAATGCCATGTTTTACCCCGCAAGTCCCTGAATAATTTCCTGCTGCCTTATCGCCCGGGCCGTTTCAGCCGGAGTCGATACAGGCTGATAAATGTTGATTGTCTGATTGACGTTGTTCGAAGCCGGACCGCTCTGAGCCGATCCGATCTGCTTCGTTACGGCTCCCATTCCGGCGACTTTCATCTCCGGCGGTGTAGTGACCATAGCGTTGATCGTGCCGTTCATGAACGCTTCGGCATCCTTCTCGACCGCGTTGAGGCTGTCCATCAGTCCTTCCCCGACACCAAGAGCGAGATTCTTTCCGATGAGGTCTCGTGTGACCTTCGACGGAGACGCGATCTTTGCAGCGGCTTTCATCTTGCTGATTGCCGAATTGACCACACGGATCGCAACATCATTGATAAGGCCCTGAGACCATGCAAGACCAGAAGCAACACCTCGTCCGAGATTGGCTCCGATTGCGTATCCCTTGCTTTCGGTAGTGGCCGCTGCCTTATCAGCCGAGTTGCCGACCTTCTCAATGTTGCCGGATGCCTTGTTTGCGTAAGCATCGAGCTCGTTCATCAGACCGTTCTGCTTGTCGGTGAGCTGACGCTCTTCGTCTTCCAACAGTCTGAGGTTGAACTTGAGGTCACTGATTTCCTGAACGTCTGTCTCCGTCCGTAGCTTAGAGTTTATCTCAGCCTGCTTCGTCCTGTTGTCGTCCAGTTCCATCTGCGTTTTAACGAGATCATTGGCGACCTCCTGCATCTGGTTCTGATAAGCCTGAGCGAGTGCCTGTTGCTTATAAGCCTCTATCTTCTGATAGATTGCCGCTGTGGACTGGTTGAGCTTGTCTTTCTCCGCGTCGTACTGGAGATTAAGACCTTCAACAGAGCCGTTAAGCTGGTCGACATATGTCTTCATCAATTGCTTGTCTGCAGCGGATTTATTCTCCTTCTGTGAGAGCTCGTCAAGCTTCTGCGCGTAGACTTCGGCCGTTGCCGCCTGTGCATATGTGTCCTTAATCTGGTCTTCTCTGGCTTGCTTGGACTTCTCATATTCTTTGACGATCCTATCCTGCGAAAGTACGAGCTTTGCGATAGCCGCCGCTGCCGCAGCCGCTGCAGCCGCGATTGCAAGATATGGATTCGAAGCCAAAGCAGTAACGAGCCCCTTAATGCCCGATACGAGCTTAGGGACCTGCACGATGATTTTGCCTACACCCGAAGTCATTCGCCCGACGACAGACAGAATCGGGCCCGCCGCCGCCGCAAGGAGTCCCAGCTTCGTGACGAGATCCTTCGTCTTCGGGCTGAGTTTCTCGAACCATGCCGAGAACTTACGGAGACCCTCCGCCGCCTTTTTGAGGATCGGTGTCAGAGTCTTTCCGAGAGCCGCGCCGACTTCATACCCTGCTTCTTTGAGGGCATTAAAGGTCGTCTTCATGTCGTCCGTTGCGTCAAGTGTTCCTTCGAATGTGCTGTCAAGCGTGCCGAGATTGTCGTCAATGGACTTCCCGAGCTGGTCGAAAGCGATCGTGCCGTTCTTGGCCGCGTTATACATGGCCGCGCCCGTCTTTGTACCGAAGATCTCATAAGCCGCGTTGAGCTTTTCTGTCTCTGAAGCGTTGGACTTCATGAGCTCATCGAAGTCAGTCAATACCGTTGTGAGCGGTTTTCCTGCGGCTGAAGCGTATTTCAGGGCCTTCTGCATCGCCGTCATCGACTGAGCGACATCCATGCCCGATACTTCGACATCACCGAGGAAGTTGGCCGCCTGGTACGCATCGAGTCCCATCGCCTGGAGCTGAGCGCCGTACTTCGACATCATCGCCGTCATCTGGTTCATGTCGATTCCGGTACGCTGTCCGACCGCCGTGAAGACGTCGAGCATCTTTCCGGCTTCACTCGCATCCATTCCGAACGCCGCGAGTGCCTTCTGTGTGTTGTCGATCGAATCGACCACGTCCACATCGTTCACCTTCGCGAACTTAAGGAACTGAGCCGACATATCCTCGAGCTCCTGTCCGGTCACTCCGAAACGAGTGTTGACCTCTCCGACAGCGTTTCCGATGTCCTCGAAGTCAGCCGGGATCTCTGTGCCGAGAGTCTTCACTGAAGCCTGCATCGCCGCGAGCTCGTCACCCGTTGCTCCGGTCTTCTTGACCACCGCATCCATGCCCTTGTCGACATCCTTGAAAGCGACCATTGAAGCGGTGCCGAACGCTACGAGCGGAACCGTGACCTTCTTTGTCAGATTGTCTCCGATCTCGCTGACTTTCTTCCCGACCTTGTCGAACTGCTTCGAAAGATTGTCGAGCTTCGAGTTAGCAAGCGCGTCCTGCTGTGCCTTGAGCTTCTTGAGTTCCTGCTCTGTGGCGATGATCTCGCGCTTCAGGTTGTTATACTGTTCGCTGTTCTCATCGACACCTGCGGCCTTCATCTGCTCTGCGGCCTTATTCAGCTCCTTCAGCCTCTCCTCAGTGTCGCCGATCGCTTTGCTGAGGAGCTCCTGTTTCTGACGAAGGAGTTCCGTATTCTTCGGATCCATCTTCAGGAGCTTATTGACGTCCCTGAGCTGTTGCTGTGTCTGCTTCAGGCTCTTATCGAGTCCCGAAAGCGCCTTTGTCAGTTTGGTGGTATCGCCGCCGATTTCTATTGTTATGCCTTTAATTCGTCCGGCCATATCTTCTCCTAAAATCTGTCAAAGTCTGCCTGAGTCGGCAGGTCTCTATATTCGTGACTATCGTTGGACCGTTCTGCGAGCATATCGAGGACAAAACCCTCTTCAAGCTCTTCCATGTCCCTTATCGACAGTCCTAACTGAATGGCCCTCAGCATAAAAAGCGCCGTGTTCATTTGACGCTCTGAGGGCCGTCCTGGTTTTTTACTTCACTAAGACCTTTCTGATTCGACTGGTAAATGGCGACAATGTCGAGCGCTGACTCGAGGATCTCTCCGGACCCAAACCCCTCAAGCCAGACAAAGAAGTCATCGATGCTCGCTTTGTCGGATCTCTTTTCGGCTTGCGTTGCCATTACATAGGCGAGCTTCTCAAATAGTGCAGCCTGAGCTCCGGCGGAACTGTCTGTCACGCCCTGAAGCTCGTTCATGAGATCCTCACCGAATACCTGTCTGTATCGGTACTTGGTCAGAGCGTTGGCAAGGAGTGCGACCTCCCTGCCTTCGCTCGTTTTGATTACGCCGTATGCCATGCTTTTACAGGTCCGGAGCAGTAACTGCTGTGAACCAAGCGCTGTATGTAGCGTCCGGAGTACTGTCAGTTGTCTTAGCCTTGACGATGTTCTGATCGTTGAACTTCGCTGTTGCGGCTGTGATTGTCATGGTCTCTGTGACCGGAGTAGTTGTGTCTTCCTTAGTCTGGGATGCGACTGTCGGCCTTGTAGCTGTGCAGTTGTAGAAGACGTGTCTGGTGTTCTTTGTGTCCCCTTCGAACTGGAAGAGGAGCGCAAAGTGTCCGAGCTGAGCGTCTGAATCTTCAACAAGGAGACTGTTGTTGTCTGTGATCTCTCCAAAGAGTGTTGTTCTGATAGCATCCGGGATGAGTGCGACCTCGAGGTCTCCTTCATATCCGGTGTTAGTCGATACCATGAAGTAGACGATGTTGTCAGCATAGAACGGAGAAGCCTCGCCCTGTGGCTCCATGCTGAGATTTACAGCGCCTGGAACAGCGATCGGTGTGGAATATGTCGCGGTTCCGTCAGCTGCGATAGTTGCCGGAGCGATGTATACGTTGCTCAGGCCGTACTTGATCTTGTTTGCCATATTTTGGCCTCCTTAAATCGTGTAGTAAATAACAAAGACGCCCTCATCCTCGATGTAGACGTCTTCGCTTTTGTCGTACAGATAGCCGTTTTCGAGCAGTAACGCCTCGATCCGGGCTTCCATTGTTTCATCTTTTTCTGTGAAGTAGTACTCGATGCGATACAGGTTCTCGGACTTGTAGTAAGTGTTATCCGCCCTGAAGTTGCCCTGTCCGTTCCCCATGTAGACGATGAACGGCGGCGCCTCAGGAACGTTGTCACCCTTCCCGAAGTGCGAATAAGCACATGGAATACCGAGCCCTGTATTCGGATCTGTCAGTATCTCGTATAGTGTCATTTGTTCAGCTCCTTCTCGAACTCTTTCGGGAGTTCTTCAATGGCAAGGTCTTCGGCTGGGCCGATGTGCGGATAAGCCGGAGCCCTGCCGTACGTCCCCTTTTTGTTTCGGACGACATGACCATGCTCCAGCAGGTGCGTCAGACGGTAGTGCTCTCTGTTGTAAACGGTCACATTCACACCGCCCAAAAATACACCTCGAGCTCGTTTTCCCTCTTTCCGAGAAGTCCAGCTCCGAGCATATTCGCCGTGTCCCGGCCTTCTCGGACTTGTGTCCTTCAGTTTCCGGACCACTTGCTTTTTAACGGTGTTGACCGAAGTCTCGAGCGCCTCAGCGACCTCGACTGTGTACTCGTCGACGATCTCTCTCATCTGGCTCACTAAATCCTTAGCCATTGTTGACCTTCTCCTCACACACCAGCGAGATTCCATCCCGCTGCGCGTTCCAGTCGGTACGGATTACGCTGTACTCTTTGCCCTCGAACTCGATGACCTTCTCCCCGTCATAGTCCGCCCGATTCGTCATGAAGAACGTGATAGACGGCTTGATTCCGAGATTGGCCGCGTTGTAGAACTCCGAAGCGTACACGCCCCGAGGCTGAACAAAGACGAGCTTGGTCGTCTCGGTCATTATCGGATTGCCGTACTGGTCGCGGCCCGATGTCGTATAGCTTTTAAGTGTCGCTACTGCATCATACATTGCTAACACTCCAGTCCGTGTATCCTGTCGCGTTCGAGAGCTGGGCCTTCTGCTCGTCATAGGATGCCTTCAGTCTGTCGTAGTCCTCAGGCAGTCCGAACGACATCTTGCAGTAAGTGATTATCGCTCTTGTGACGAGCGCATCGAGCGATGCCGGAACGATGACCCCTGCTATTCCGAGATCCTGCTTTGCCGCCTCGATCAGGTCGGTCAGCTCCGAGTCGTAGCTGTTCGTGACTATTCGAAGCGCCATTTTTACCTTGTTGAGCATTTCTTCACCTCATTTGAAGCGGCCCCGTTACAGAGCCGCCTCGATTGTTTCTATCATTTCCGCTTTGCGTTGTGACGAGCGGACACCCTCGATGCCGTTATCCTCTGCGAAACTCATCAGCTCCGCTTTGGTCATGCTTGGCAGGTCAGGCGAAGCGTTCCGTCCGTCCCCGATTAGTTTCCCGGTGTGATTCTTGCGAGCATACCCGGCTGAACGAGTCTGATCGATGCGTAGAGCTTGCCGACGATCTTGACCATGTCTTCTTCTGCCATCGAGAGATCGTCGAACTTGAAGCGTACTGTGTCGCCCTCTGGAAGGTTCGCCTGGATTCCCGCAAGGTCTCCGATAATGGCACCGTTCCATGTCTGGCCCTGACCGTCCTTAAGCTCGCGCTTAATAACTGTCATGCCCTGGAACGGATCGTATGCGTAACCTGCGGAAAGTGCCGCAACGCGAACTGCTGCGATTGTTGCGCCGTTAGCAACAAAGACGAGGTCTCTCGCTTCGTCTCCGAGCTGAGCCATAGCCTGGACGATTGTTGTTGCGCTGACAGGACCTGTTATCTCAGGCACTCCAACGGCGCTCTGAGCGCTTGATGTCGGATTCAGAATTACCTCACCAAATGCGGCCTCTTCAGCCTTCTGGATAATCTTATATGTCAGCTCATCATAGAGATAAGCGAGGAAGTCTTCTGCTCCGAGAGCGAGCACGTCATCGGATACTGTTATCCACTTCTTGATCATGTTCGGAACCATCTGAATGATGCCGAGTGTCAGGACTTCTTCCTGTGGCGCTTCAGTTCCTTCGAAATGGATTGCTGCATCTGTTGCGCTGATTTCGAAGCCAACCTTGAGAACTCCGCGAACATAAGATTTTTTGAATCTCTTCCATGCCTCGCTGTTGTCCCATGCGGCCCTGATTCTTCCCTCTACGAACTCAGGAACTGGAACATATGCGCCCTGTCCGTCACCGTTCTCTGTCAGAAGCGCTCTACACTCGAGGTCCTTTCCTGTCTTGATGTACTTTGCGAAAGCTTCGATGTACTCGTGTGTGTTTCTAACTTCCATGTTAGTCATCTGCTTTTCTTCCTTTCGTGTTTCGATTTCCACGCCAGCCCCTGCGATGACCGCTTCAGCTGCCGCGTTTCTTTCTTCGATCTCGAGGTCGAGAGCTTTCTTTCTCTCCTCGATGATTTCAAGCTCAGCATTAAGAGTCTCGATGACTTCAGCATCGGCTTCGTCTGTTTCGACTGCGATTGCCGCTTTTCTTTCTTCGAGTTCCTCAAAGCCGAGCGTCATGATTTCTTCTCTGGTCATTTTTCAATGCCTCCCAATGCTCTGGCTTTAACTTCTGCTCTTCTCTTTTCCAGCGCCTCTCGTTTCTCTTCCTCAAGTCGCTCCGCCTGTATCTTCTCGATCACTCCGTCGGTCAGATCGCCTATTGAACGAGTAACTGCATCCGCTCCGATGCTGGTTCCATCGTTGGCTGGAATTGAAACTGCTGAAACATCAAAGAGCTTGGCCACGGACGTGATCCGTCTTGTGTAGATCCAGATGCCATACTCGTTCTTCTCTCGTTCTTCGGTGTCGCCGTTAACGATGAAGCCGAAGCTCATCTTGTCCGTGTAGCCTCCGGCGATCTCTTCGTAGAGCCCGCGTCCGAGCTCGGTGCCTCCGAGATCCGCCTCGATATACAATCCCTTTTCGTCCGGACGGACTGTCAGGGTATTGTTCCTTGTTCTTGCGAATACGCGTCCGGCGTGGTCGTACTGCATGATAACGTCATTCATGTCTGTCTCATCGAATGCCGTTCTGTCTACGACCTCCCACAGCTCGAAGCCCTCGCCGCTGTACAGCTTATAAGGCTCGTCGAATGTGCTCGCGTATCCTGTGACGATCTTGCGCTCTTCCGCATCTTCACGGACGGCCATCGTCATGTTTCTGTATTCTCTGTCACTCTTCACTGGCATCGTCTTCCTCCTGTACTGTTACACGCTCGTCTGCGTTGATATATTCGCCTCTAATGAAGAACGCATCGCCGCCTTCAATAGTGCCGTAGTTGAACAGCTCACGCGCTTCGTTCCTGCTCATTACTCCACGATCAAGCAGCTGCTGCGCCATCTGTACCTTCTGCGATGTGCTCATGTACTGGAGCCTGTTCGCATTGGCTATCAGGTAAGACCCCTGCGCCCTCTCACGCTCCGAGAAGAGCATCTTTGTCATCGCCTCGCTGAACTGGATCGCGAACGGTTCGATCGCGCCGTCGAAGAAGCCCTCAAGCTCTTCGTTCTTTGCGCTGTTCTGCAGGACCGCTTCAGATACACCGAAGTAGTTGAACACGTTCTCGCGAATCTGTCTCATCTGCTCCGCATCGATGCTGTACGGCTTCACGTCTATCTGCTTGACGTCCTTGTAAGTGTTCGGGAACAGCAGGAAGCCGCCGCTCTTCGATTCGGTGCTGAGGTTCGTCTCTGTGAAGCGTTCTCTTTCCTTCGCCAGGTCCGCAGCGCTTGAGAAGTTATTGAGTGTCGCCATGAAGCGGAACGTCGCGGCATTTTTGACACCCTCTTCAATGCCCTGATTCTGGATGTGTATCAGCTGCATGGTCTCCTTGAGCGGCGCGTTGGTGTCTCCGAAGAAGTCGCTCTTATACTGGTGTTTCGTCAGCACCGCGCACTTGCTGAACTCCACCGCCGCGTACTGTCCGTGCCGGAACTCATACCTCAGCCACAGCTCGCCCTCGTACTCAGTCAGTGAGCATCGAGCCGGAAGCACCGGGAACACGCCCGTAGTGTAGAGCCTTTCATCGAGGACCGGAACGATGAACGCCGTGTTCGTGACGTCCAGGATCGTCGACACCCTATAAAGGAACTGGCTCCACGTCTGCCACTGGTTCGGACCGAGTGCCAGTTTGCTCTGAAGCGATGGATTAGCAGTCCCGATTGTCTCGACCTTGAGCTTGCTGATGTGCCTCGCCCTGGCATCGATCGCCGCCCTGACGATCTCGCTCTCATAGATTGCACCGCCCCAGTTCGTAAAGACTGGAGTGTAGGCCGTTAGAGTCTCGAAGAAGGCTCTCGCGCTTCTTGCCGCTTCATCTGCCTTCTTTGCCTCTTTCGGCCTGAAGATTTTGTCGAGTAAACTCATTTATTCGGCCTCCTTGTTGCCGTTAGTGAGCTGCGCCCCGATGTCGCCGAACCATTTCTGTCTGACGATAAGAGCATCGAGGACGGCAGCCATTCCGTCTATGTGCGCGGTCGGCTTGATCTTCACCAGTTTGGACCGCCCTTTTTCGGTACTGATTTTCAGCGCCGAATTGAACATGTGGATTTTCATGAGGTCATTGTCTCCGATGTGGACCTTGCCGTCTTTCAGCAGCCCCTCGAGCTCGACAATGGCCGGATGGAGGTTATAGCCCTGATAGACGTCGTCCATGTGGAAACCGTAACCATCCATCTGCTGCACGAAATACTGCGCACTGTACTTGTCATATCCGACCTTCAGCGGGTATATCTCGTACCTTTCGACTAATTCCTTGAACCAGCCGAAAACGTCGCTGTATTCGATGATATTTGCCCCTGACGGCCTTAACAGACCGCGCTGAGCATATATGTTGTACGGGACTCCATCTATCGCCGTCAGTTCCTCGATCCGCTCCGATGGAAGCCAGAACTGACTGAAGATGTAGAACTCCCCGTCTCTTTCAATGACCACGCAAGCGGCCGTCAAGTCTGTCGTTCGTGACAGGTCGACTCCGCCCACGCAATAACAGCCTCGGAAGTCTTCGAGCTGAAGCGGTTCGCCTGTGGCTCCTTCGATTACCTTCGACTCGAGCCATGCCAGGGAACTGTTCTGCTTCAAGTTGCAGTACTTCGTGATGAACTCGGCCCGCTTCGAAAGCGAACCCTCCGCCACCGCGATCTCCTCGAGCATGTAGTCGATCGAGACCGAGCTCCCGAGATTAGGATTGGCCTTCCGAAGCTCATTGATGTCGTTCCATTGGTCGACATTGTCAATCATGTATAAAAACGGGAGCAGTTTGGTCTCTTTCGAATCACCCAACAAAAAACGAGTCGCTCGCTTGAGTAACTCGTCGTATTGAGTCGTTTATGTAGCCGGAAGTCGTACAGCTTAAGAGGATCCCCTCAGGCCTTGCTCCCATGCCGGACTTCATGACCTCGTACTGCTTTAGTCCGGCATCGCCCTCCCACGAAGCGACCTCGTCACAGATACACAGTGACGGATTGAAGCCGTCTGACTTCTTCGCGGAAAAGGCTATCTTCTTCACGGTGCTGTTCGTCCCAGGAACGGCCAGATCGCTCATCCTGTGACGCGGCAGCTCCGAGTCGTCCTTCGTTTTCATGCCTCGAGAGTCGCGCTCTCCGTAGTACTCCTTCATCGCCTTGTATTCCGGATCCAGCGTGACCATCTGCCAGATGTCGTTATAAACAAGGTCCGCTTGCTCAAGTTTCGGAGCGATACAGAACACTCGTGATCCGTATCCGCCCTTCCGGAACTCGTAGTCGCCCAGGCATGAGGTGAGCTTACTCTTCCCGTTCTTCCTGCCGACAACAAGCAGCACTTCGCGGAACTGCCTTCGACCTTCACTGTCCACTATTCCGTAGATAGCCGAGAAGAACGCCTTCTGCCAGACCTCGAGAACCAGCGGACCCGGTGCAAGCGGCCCCTCAGTGTGGAAACAATGACTTTCGACCCACTCGATGACGTCGTTCGCCTTCTTCTGGTCGAAATAGAACCGCTTTTCCTCCAGTCCCTTGATGATGTGCTCATATACGAGCCGGATCCACTTGCCGACGGTGTACTTTCCGTTTCTGATGCCCTGATAGTATGTGTATATCCAGTTATCTGAAGCCATACTCCGTCCTTGTCCGGATAACTCCTTCCAGTTTCTGTCAGAGTTATATATAATTCCTGAG
>RHMF01000400.1_pt1 | contig 18298 bp, 16 predicted proteins | sample 5365151 | NCBI WGS metagenome assembly RHMF01 (sample SAMN10266501, study PRJNA497801) | feces metagenome | isolation source: feces | host: Bos taurus | place: China: Prairie of Fairy Mountain | collected 2017-08-14 | reverse complement strand
CTTCCGTTGTGGCTTCCTCGGCTTGCTCCATATGGAGATTATCCAGGAGCGCCTCTACCGCGAGTTCGATATGGATGTTATCACCACCGTGCCCAATGTGTCGTACCATATCACCACCACGCAGGGCGAGGAGCTTGAGGTGCACAACCCATCGGGCTTGCCTGAGATTACCAAGGTGGCAAAGATTGAGGAGCCCTATATCCTTGCGCAGATTATCACCAAGGCGGACTTCTTGGGTAATGTTTTGAAGCTCTGCATCGACAAGCGCGGTGTGATGAAGAATCAGTCGTATATCACGCAGGACCGTGTGGAGGTAAACTTCGAGATGCCCCTCTCGGAGATTGTCTTCGACTTCTACGACAAGCTGAAGAGTATCTCTAAGGGCTATGCCTCGTTCGACTACCACCGTACTGGCTATCAGCCCAGTAAGTTGGCGAAGCTCGATATCTTGCTCAATGGCGAGGCTGTCGATGCCCTCTCGTCGCTTATCTATGCCGACCACGCCTACGACTTCGGTCGTAAGATGTGCGAGAAGCTTAAGGAGCTTATCCCCCGTCAGCAGTTCGATATCGCTATCCAGGCAGCTATCGGTGCAAAGATTATTGCCCGTGAGACCGTAAAGGCTGTTCGTAAGGATGTTACGGCAAAGTGTTATGGCGGTGATATCTCTCGTAAGCGTAAGTTGTTGGAGAAGCAGAAGGCGGGTAAGAAGCGTATGCGTCAGATTGGCTCGGTACAGGTGCCGCAGTCGGCGTTCCTTGCGGTTCTCAAAATGGACTAATTTTATCGTGATAAAGGCACATCTTCGGCGTTGGGCTTGTCGTTGAAATGCTCACATACTTCTTAGTATGCTCCGCTTTCAACGCCTGCGACCCACCACCAAGTATGTACCTTTCTGACGATAAAATATGCATCGAAGTAGGTGCGTAATTTAATGAGTTAAAATGGGTTAAAATGTTTTTTAAGAGGAATCTCAAAAAAAACTAATAACTAATAACTAAAAACTAACAACTCATTCACTCTGCGGTAGTAGCTCAATGGTAGAGTACAACCTTCCCAAGGTTGGTGTTGCGGGTTCGAGTCCCGTCTACCGCTCTCTTTGTTGTGATAAGGGGCTATCTTCGAAGCTTTGCTTGTCTGAAAAATGCTCATTTACTTCGAGTAAACTCCGCTTTTTCAGACTGCGACAAATCTCCAAATCTAACCCCTTCTAACAACAAATGGGTGGTGCTTACAAAATAGTGTATTTAAGTAACTTAATGAGATTAAGGAGTTTAGATTTTCCCTAAATTCCCTAAATTCATTAAACTTCCAACAACGAAATAACCTAAATGAGAATACCTAAAACTATGAAAAAACTTTTCCTTTCTATTGTGTTGCTCGTGGCTGTGGCATTACCGGCTACGGCGCAGGGCTATGTACCCACCGAGGAGAATCTTAAGAGCCGTAAGGAGTTTTCGGAGGATCGCTTCGGTATCTTCATCCACTGGGGTATCTACTCGATGTTTGCACAGGGCGAGTGGTATTTGCAGAATGCAGGACTCAACCGTGACGAGTATGCCAAGGCTGCTGATGGCTTCTACCCCCACCGTTTCGATGCTCGAGAGTGGGTGTCGGCAATCAAGGCATCGGGTGCAAAGTATATCTGCATCACCTCGCGCCACCACGATAGTTTCTCGATGTGGGATACCGCAGAGTCGGAGTTCGATATTGTGGATGCTACACCCTTTAAGCGCGATGTGCTCAAGGAGTTAGCCGAGGAGTGCCAGAAGCAGGATATCGCCCTCCACTTCTACTATTCGCATGCCGATTGGAGTCGTGACGACTACCCTCGTGGCCGTACAGCCTACTGGGTTACTGGTCGTGATAAGTCGAAGATTAGCTGGGAGTCGTACTACAACTTTATGAATCGCCAGATTACCGAGCTTCTTACCAACTATGGTCCTATTCGCGCTATATGGTTTGATGGCTGGTGGGACCACGACGAAGATAAGACGCCGTTTGATTGGCACCTCGACGAGCAGTATGCCTTGGTGCATAAATTGCAGCCCTCGTGCCTTGTAGCCAACAACCACCATCAGACACCCTTCGAGGGCGAGGATATCCAGGTCTTTGAGCGTGACCTTCCTGGCGAGAATACCCACGGATTGTCGGGTCAGGAGATTAGCCGTCTACCCTTGGAGACTTGCCAGACTATGAATGGCATGTGGGGCTATAAGGTTACTGACCAGGAGTATAAGTCTACCGAAACGCTTATCCGTTACTTGGTAAGCACAGCAGGTAAGGGTGCTAACCTCCTACTCAATGTTGGCCCTCAGCCCAATGGTGAGTTGCCCGCTGTGGCTGTCGAGCGTATGAAGGAGATGGGTGAGTGGCTCAAGGCAAATGGCGAGACTATCTACGCTACCGAGGCAGGTGATGTCAAGCAGCAGGAGTGGGGTTGTACCACGCGCAAGGGCGACCGCTTGTTTGTCCATATCTTTGCGTTGGAGAACGAGGCTTTGTACTTGCCTTTGGAGTGCAAGGTGGTGAGCGCCAAGGTCTTTGGTACCGACCAGAAGGTTAAGTTCCAGAAGGTCGCTGGTGGCATTTTGCTCGAGTGTGGCAAGGTTGATGACAAGGTGGATTACATCATCGAGCTTACTACAAAGTAGGCAATTGACCGAAAAACTGAAAATTCTTAATAATTATCGCAGTCCCGAGTTGTGGATTGCGATTTTTTTTATATCTTTGCGCGATTAACGCGCGTTTACACTTTAGGTGTAGCGTGCCGACCGAAAGGAAAACAACAAACAAATAATAACAAAACTTTTTAACAATGCAGAGTAAAGGTATTATTAAGTGGCTGGCGGCACTCTTGGCGCTAGCTTGTGTGTTCCAGCTCTCATTCACCTTCGTTACACGCAGCGTGGAGCGTAAGGCAGCAGAGCAGGAGAATCCCGCAGCATATCTCGATGCTAAGTGGGATGAGGTTGTCTACAATCTTGGCTTGGTGAAGTACACCTACGCTGATTGTAAGAACCGTGAGTTGAACTTGGGTCTTGACCTCAAGGGCGGTATGAATGTTATGCTCGAGATTAAGGCTACGGATGTTATCCGCACCAACGCCGAGAACAAGGGCATCGTAATGGCTGACCCCGCTCTCTACGAGCGTATGGATGCAGCGTTGAAGGCAGCTTCGGTTGAGGAGAACGCTTCGGCAGTTGTTGATGCCTTCATCGCAGCCTATGGCGAGGGCGTTTGCTCAATCTTCGGTATGGCTACTGAGGATACCGCAGCTTTAGCTTCGGACCTCAAGGAGCTTATCGAGGGCTCGGTAGCAAGCTCGTTCGATGTGTTGAACAGCCGTATCGACCTTCTTGGTGTAACTCAGCCCAACATCCAGCGCGTAACAGGTACCAACCGTATCTCGGTTGAGTTGCCCGGTGTTAAGGAGCCTGAGCGTGTAAGTAAGCTTTTGGCCTCTACCGCTAACCTCGAGTTCTGGACTGTTTGCGATCAGGCTGAGACTGGTGAGATTATGGATATCCTCTATGGTGAGGCTAACGGTATCGTTCGCGATCACCTCTTGGCTAACGGCGCTTCGGAGGAGGAGGTAAGCCTCACCCCCGTAACCGACCTTCTTCACTACAACTTCGTAGGCTCAGCTGCTGGCGAGGTTTACGAGGCTGCGGTTCGTGCTCCCCAGGTGGGTGCTGCTGCTAAGGAGGATATGGCGAAGCTCAACGAGTACCTCGCTATCCCCGCTTTGGACCGTGCACTTCCCAACGATGTGTTGCTCGCTTGGTCTAACAAGAGCACCGACGAGAACTCTCGCGGTACATTCCTTCTCTACGCTTTGAAGGGTAAGAATGGCGTTGCAGCTCCTGTTCTTGATGGCTCAGGCATCACCAACGCTCGTGCTCAGGGTGGCCAGACTGGTGGTTTCGAGGTTTCGATGACTATGGACGCTAACACTGCTGTTAAGTGGGGCGATATCACTGGTGCAAACATCGGCAAGCAGATTGCTATCGTTCTTGACGATTATGTATACTCTGCACCTCAGGTTAACGACCGTATCGACGGTGGTCAGTCATCTATTAGCGGTAACTTCGGTCCTCAGGAGGCCGAGGATTTGGCTTCGGTGCTTAATTCAGGTAAGGCTCCCGCCCCTGCAACTATTATCCACACCGAGGTAGTTGGTCCTTCGCTTGGTGCACAGTCAATCAACGCAGGTCTTATCTCATTCGTTTTGGCATTCTTGCTCGTGCTTGTCTATATGGTATTCTTCTATAGCGCAGCAGGTATGATGGCAAACATCGCCCTCTTGTTCAATGTATTGCTCCTTATGGGTGTGCTTGTATCGTTCGGCGCTGTATTGACACTCCCCGGTATTGCAGGTATCGTGCTTACTATGGGTATGGCCGTTGATGCCAATGTCATCATCTTCGAGCGTGTTAAGGAGGAGTTGCGTGCCGGCAAGGGTCTCTCGTTGGCTATCAAGGATGGTTTCTCGAACGCTTACTCAGCGATTATCGACGGTAACCTTACCACCATTATCACTGGTATCGTGCTCTTCTTCTTCGGTACAGGTCCTGTTAAGGGCTTCGCTACTACCTTGGTTGCAGGTATCATCACCTCGTTGTTCTGCTCTATCTTCATCACTCGCGTATTGTTGGAGGCTTGGGCAGCTCGTCGTGGCAATATCTCGTTCTCAACAAAGCTCACCGAGAACTTCTTGCAGGGTGTTAAGTTCGACTTTATCGGCAAGCGTAAGTTCTCTTACATCGTTTCGGGTACACTTATCGTGCTCTCTGTAGTGTCGTTGCTCACCCTCGGTCTCAACCAGGGCGTAGACTTCACTGGTGGTCGTGCTTATGTTGTTAAGTTCCCTGAGAAGGTTAATATCACCGAGGTTCGTTCATCACTTGAGGCTAACTTTGCTGAGGTTGGTGATGCATCTAACACCTCTGTCGAGGTTAAGCAGTTCGGTGACGAGAACCAGATTCGTATCGTTACCCAGTACCAGCCCGAGGGTCTTGATGGTGAGGAGGCTAACGATGTTGTAGACCGCATCATCTACCAGAGCGTTAAGGATCACTTCAACTTGGAGGGCTTCGAGTTCGAGCACTTCCGCACTACTGGTGAGGATATCGCACAGTATGGTATTGCATCTTCTGAGCAGGTGGGTAGCGCTATCTCAAGCGAGATGACACGCAACTCAGTTATCGCAGTGCTTATCGCGTTGGTTGCTATCGGTGCTTACATCGCTGTTCGTTTTCGTCGTTGGCAGTGGGCTTTGGGTGCAACTGCAGCCTTGGCACACAATGCTATCCTCGTTATCGGTCTCTTCTCAATGTTGTATGCTATTATGCCCTTCAACCTCGAGGTTAACCAGGCATTTATCGCTGCAATCTTGACTATCATCGGTTACTCTATCAACGATACTGTGGTTATCTTCGACCGTATCCGTGAGTATATGACTCTCTACCCCAAGCGTGATATCCGCAACAACATCAACAACGCTATCTGCGCTACCTTGTCGCGTACTATCAATACTTCGGGTACTACCTTGGTAACCCTTCTCTCGATCTTTATCTTCGGTGGTGAGACTATCCGTGGCTTCGTCTTCGCATTGATCCTCGGTGTGGTTATCGGTACTTACTCTTCAGTATTTATTGCAACACCTATCGCCTACGATTGCCAGCGCAAGAAGGCTTTGAAGGCTGACGAGGAGTAATCGAAGAGTTACTCTTTGGGTAATACATATATATAAATAGGTCGCATCCATCGGGTGCGACCTATTTTTTGTGTAGCTATAATAGGACTCAATAGGCTGATTGCGTTCTCTGCATTTTCTCTCTGGTCACTCTGGTCACTTCTAACAACTAAAAAACTCTCTTTTCTTTCCATTCGGTGTAGCAATCTCATTTCTTTTTTGTATATTTGCGTGAATATATACATATATCAACGGAAAACTATTTGCAATGGAAAAGATAAAGAAGTTTTTTAGCTGGTTGCGTAATGCAATCTCGCCTGCCTATGTTTCGATGTTTGTGGCGGCCTTTGTGCTCTGGTATATCACCAAGTTGGGCGAGACCTACACTACGGAGCATACCGTGGTTGTCGAGTCGCTCGGAACGGAGTTTGAGGTAGACTGCACCATTCGTGGCAAGGGCACCAACCTTGTGGGCTACACCTTCCTTGGTCGTCGCTCGCACTTTGCGGTGCAGGATGGCGAGCTGATGTTCGACAGCGAGACTACGGATGAAGATGGCGTGAAGTATCGCCATATCTCCACCGCATCGCTTCAGCAGGCGTTGGCTGCGCGTATGGGCGATATCGACCTTATCGCCGTGGGTCAGGTGCCACCCCTCAAGATTGAGGAGGAGCGCCCTGCAATCGAGGTTATCAACCTTAATAATAATATATGTACAAGGTAGCAATCACGGGCGGTATAGGCTCGGGTAAGTCAAAGGTTGTGGAGCTTCTCGCCCAGCGTGGTGTGGCAGCCTACGATTCTGACAGCCGTGCCAAGGCTCTTATGGCGTCGTCGGCGGAACTTCGCGCCAAGATTATCGAGTGCTTCGGCTCGGAGGCCTACGATGGCGATGTGCTTAATCGTCGCTATTTGGCAGAGCGTGTCTTCAACGACAAGGAGGCATTAGCCAAGCTCAACGCCATTGTTCACCCTGCCGTTATGGCGGACTTCGAGCAGTGGGCAGAGGAGCAGGAGGGCAACTATGTCGTTATGGAGTCGGCAATCCTCTTTGAGGCGGGTCTCGAGGGCTCGTTCGATGCCACCGTCTCGGTTATGGCTCCCGAGGAGTTGCGCTTGGAGCGCGCTATGAGGCGTGATGGCGCAACCGAAGAGCAGATTCGTGAGCGTATGCGCAACCAACTCTCCGACGAGGAGCGTTGCGACCGCTCGACATTTGCTATTGTAAATATCGAGCTCGACGACTTGGAGGAGGATGTCGAGCAACTTCATCGCCGTCTAAGCTATGATTCTCAACCCCGCTAATATCAACCTTCGCGAGAGCCAGATAATGGCTATTGTGAATCTCACACCCGACTCGTTCTATGCAGCGAGTCGCAATATATCGTACGAACAGGTAAGGTTGCGTGTAGAGCAGACTATCAGCGAGGGTGCCACGATTATCGACCTCGGCGGCTACTCATCTCGCCCCGGGGCGGAGAATGTATCGCTCGACGAGGAGTGGGAGCGCTTGCAGATGGGTCTTGAGGCTGTGTCGCGCTCCGAGATGGGCGTGGTGGTCTCTATCGACACCTTCCGTTCCGAGATTGTCTGCCGTGCCTACGAGGAGTACGGGCCATTTATCGTCAACGATATCTCGGCTGGCGCACTCGATAGGGATATGCTCAAGGTTGTTGCTCGTCTCGGTCTTCCCTATATAGCTATGCATATGAGGGGCAATCCACAGAATATGTCGTCGCTTACGGAGTATGAGGATGGCGTGGTAAATGGTGTCCGTGACTACTTTGTTGAGCGCACTCGTGAGATGCTTGATGCGGGTATCTCGCCCAAGAATATAATCCTCGACCCAGGCTTCGGCTTTGCCAAGACCACAGAGCAGAATATGGAGCTTATGGCAGGCTTAGGCTCCATCCGTGAGTTGGGCTATCCGCTATTGGTTGGCGTGTCGCGTAAGTCGATGATTTACTTGCCTTTGGGTATCACCTCGGATGAGGCTCTCGCTGGCTCTTTGGCTCTTGCGTGGGAGGCTCTGCGTGGTGGCGATGTTATCTTGCGTGTCCACGATGTGAGGGAGACCCGACAGGTTGTCGACCTCTTCAAATATTATAAATCGGCTGCACTATGATTAAGGTTGAGGGTATCAAGAAGCGCTTCGACGAGTTGGAGGTGCTGCACGGTGTCTCATTGGAGGTTAAGCGTGGCGAGATTGTATCGCTGGTTGGCGCCAGTGGTGCAGGTAAGACGACGCTTTTGCAGATTATCGGCACGCTGATGAAGGCGGATGAGGGTCGTGTTACGATTGACGGTATCTCGCCCGAGGGTCTTGACGATAAGGCGCTCTCGGCCTTCCGCAACCGCAAGATTGGTTTTGTCTTCCAGTTCCATCATCTCTTGGAGGAGTTTTCCGCCAAGGAGAATGTTATGATGCCGATGCTTATCGCTGGCGTTAAGCAGGGCGAGGCGGCGAAGCGTGCCGACGAGCTCTTGGCATTGGTTGCTATGTCGCACCGTGCGGAGCATAAGCCCTCGGCATTGTCGGGTGGTGAGCAGCAGCGTGTTGCCATCGCTCGTGCCTTGGCAAACAACCCTGCCGTGGTGCTTGCCGACGAGCCTACGGGAAATCTTGATAGCGCAACGCGCGATGAGATTCAGCGCCTCTTCTTCACACTCCGTGAGCGCACAGGGCAGACCTTTATCATCGTTACGCACGACGAGAAGCTCGCCTCGATGTCTGACCGCAAAATCGTTATGAGCGATGGACTCATCCTTTGATATGCCCCGTGAGGAGCTTAAGGCTCTGCTCGAGGAGCTCCACGACAAATACAACAGCCCCGACTTTATCGAGGCCGACCCTATCAGCGTGCCTCACTCATTTAGCGCACCCCTCGATAGAGAGGTGGCGGGATTCTTGGCTGCCGCTATCGCTTGGGGCAACCGCAAGGCTATCGTCAAGAGCGCACATCGTATGATGCGCTTTATGGATAACGCCCCCTCGGACTTTGTGCTGAACGCCTCCGTTGCGGAGTTGGAGCACCTCAATTCGTATGTCCACCGCACCTTTAATGGCGAGGATTTCAAGGCATTTGTGCGTGGATTACGCCATATTATCAAGGGGTGGGGTAGTGTTGGTGGCTACTTCGAGAAGGGCTATTCGGAGCATCACGACCTACGCCCAGTACTCTCATCGTTCCGCCACGATTTCTTTGCTGTTGAGCACCTTGCACGCTCCGAGAAGCACCTATCGTCAATCGACAAGGGTGCTGCGTGCAAGCGCTTGTGTATGTATCTAAGGTGGTTTGTCCGCCACGATGACCGTGGTGTCGACTTTGGTCAGTGGCAGGGCATCCCGATGTCGGCACTCTATATGCCTCTCGATGTGCATACTGGTCGCCTTGGTCGTAGCTTTGGCCTCCTAAACCGCAAGCAGAGCGACTGGAAGGCTGTCGAGGAGCTTACCGCCTCGCTTCGTGAGTTCTCGGCAGACGACCCCACACGCTACGACTACTCATTGTTTGGTGCGGGCATTACCCAACTCTTCGACTAATATGTTTTCGTTTAAACAGTTCGATGTGCGAGATGAGCGCTCCGCAATGAAGGTGGGCACCGATGGTGTTCTCTTGGGTGCGTGGGCAGATGTCGCCACCGATTGCCGAATACTCGATATCGGCACAGGCTCGGGCATTATCTCGCTGATGGTGGCACAGCGCAATGCTGATGCAAAAATTGTCGGACTGGATATCGATGCTGGCGCTGTTGCGGATGCCCGTGAGAATGTAAGGCGTTCGCCTTGGGCTGAGCGTATCGAGGTGTTGCAGAGCGATATAGCGCTCTACGAAACTACCCAGAAGTTCGACCATATAGTCTCCAATCCCCCATATTTCAACTCGTCGCTACACTCGCCATCTGCCGAGCGCACTACGGCACGCCACACCTCGTCGCTCGACTTTCGGATGCTTGTAGAGTCGGCTTGTCGCCTTTTGCGCGAGGGTGGGCGACTCTCGGTCGTTCTGCCTTCGGACGAGGCACGACGCTTCCGCTTTGTGGCATTTGGTCGTCTGCACCTTAAGCGCCTTACGGATGTTGCAACCAAGGAGGGTAGCGCCCCACAGCGCACCCTGATGGAGTTTGAGTTGACCCAGTCTACGCCTATGCCTCGATGCTCAACGCTTACGATACATACCGCTGATGGCTCATATAGCGAAGATTACCAGCGTCTAACCAACGATTTCTATCTTAAATTTTGATTTCGCCTAAAAAGTGAGTATCTTTGGCATCATAATGATGCACTTTTAGCGAGCATCTCTTGCAATAAATACGCTCGCAAGTGATGAAAGCTAATTTCTTTTTACTACCTTTGTCGAAATAACCGAAAAAATTATGAAACGATATTTTGCAATATTTGCCCTTTTGATTCTCTCGATGGTGGGTGCCGAGCTATCGGCACAGCAGCTTGTCAAAAAGCGCATCGGTATGTATAAAGAGAACGGCGTTGTTGTTCTCTCGGAGGCGCAGACCTCGTTGGTTGTCGACCTTGTTGTCGAGGAGGAGCACTTTGTGTCGGGACCTTATGCCCGCTATGCACAGAAGTTATTGGGCACACGCGCCTCGCTGGTCGATTATACCGCCTACGATATTGTCGAGGCGAATGTTGCCATTGCCCAAGATGGCGAGTTTATGGCTACCGAGCGCCCCACGAATAGCGCCGAGGAGGTGCAGAGCCTTAGAGGTGGCAAGCACCACTTTGCCAATGTCCTGCCTGACCGTCTTCGCCGTGGCGATAGGAAGAACGACGAGTTGGCCGAGGAGGCCGCAGACGAGATCTTCGCTTTGCGCCGTGCCCGTGTCGACCTCATTACTGGCGAGATGGGCGATGGCGTCTTTGGCGCAGGCTTGGAGAGCGCCCTTGAGGAAATCGACCGTATGGAGCAGAGCTATATGGAACTCTTCTACGGCAAGCGCACTCTGTGCCGAACCACCGAGCGTGTTGTTGTGCCTGTGGCAGATAGTGTTCACAACTATGTTGTTGCACGCTTCAATACCGAGGAGGGCATCGTAGCAAAAGATGACCTCTCGGGCGAGGTTGTAGTGGTAAATATCACACCCTCGGAGATGAACTACCCAGAGGGCGAGAAGAAGGGGAATATCGTCTATCGCTATGCCAATAACGCTACGGTTACGGTAGCTTTGTCGGGCGATATGCTCTGCCGTCGTGTGTTGCCCATCTATGAGTTTGGCCGTTCGGTTTACTATAAGAAGCCCTGGTAAGATGGATAACACCCAGAGAATGATAGAGTTACTCGGCCGTCTGCGCAAGCAGATGAATGGCGCTGTGGCCGAAAGTATGGCGACCAACGGCGAGCAGTATGGCCTTAACTATGGCGTTAGTGTTGCCACCGTGCGCGAGATTGTGGCTTCGGAGACCAAGGATTATGAGTTTGCCAAGTACCTCTACCGCCAGCAGGTGCGCGAGCTAAAGTTGGCAGCTTGCCATATCGCCGACCCCAAGAGTGTCGACACCCACGAATTTCCATTCTGGTCGCGCGGTATCCGCAATGCCGAGTTAGCCGAGGAGCTTGCCTTTGCTTTGCTGTCGAAGATCTATGATATTAACTCGCTGATGGGCATCTGGACCACCGAGAGTAACGAGATGGTTGCATACTCGGCTCTTATGGCGGCATCACGCAACGAGCGCACAACTACCGAGGTTGCGTTTATCGCCGTTGAGAATGCCGTGAAGGCGAACCCCCACTCGGCATATATCGCCGATGGCGTGGTAGCTCTTGTCTGCCATATCGCCTCGCGCGATAAGTCGGTAAAGGTTGGCTTGCCCCACCTTTTGGAGCGCATAGCACCCTGCCCCACAAAGACGAAAATTGAGGAGGAGCTCGCTTGGCGCCTTGAGTATTTGTTGTGATAAGGGGCATCCTTTGTCCCATCCCAAAAGTAAGACTCCTCGGGCTGTACGATTATGTACTATCCCGAGGGGTCTTCTTTTGCGATAGAACAAATTATACCCCTTCTGACAACAAATTGGGTGCAGTCTTTCGGGACTGCAACTATTGTTCATTTCTCATTTCTCACTGATTATCAGTACTCCAAAACAACCTGTGTTTCTCGAATAACTGCCAATAGTCGGTCGTAGGAGACGATGCCCGTAAGGCGACAGAGTAGTTCGCTGCGTGTAAAAAGCAGTAGCGAGGGTATCGCCACTATGTTGTAGCGACGGATAAGTACGCGGTGGTCGCGTTCGATGGTGTTTAGCTTGATGATTGTGCAAATATGGCTCATTGTGAGTGCCAAACGCTCCAATGCTGGGTCTATGGCGCGACAAGGTCCGCACCACGGCTGAAAGAAGTCGACAAGCGTAAGTCTGTCGGTGGCAATGATATTCTCGAAATCTGCAATCTTCATAGCGCTCTTTTTGCGCTACGACCGCAAAATCCAAGCCACGGGGAGAGATGAAAGTTCAAAGAGCAAAGAGCAAAGATTTTTTATAACCACAATTATTATCTTTCATCTTTGCTCTTTGCTCTCGTTTTGTCATCCTGAGTGTAACGAAGGATCTCAAGGCCTGCACGACCATCGCCCTAATTGCTAACTGCGAGATATTTCGCTACGCTCAATATGACACTCTCTTTGCTCTTTGCTCTTTGAACTTTGCTCTGTTAGAACAGCGCCTTTGGCAGTTGGTCGATTGATGATATATAGACCACCTCGATGCCCTTAGGTGCTTTTACCTTCTTCTGGATAAAGCTCGACACCACGATGCGCTTAAAGCCCAAGCGTGCAGCCTCGGCTATGCGCTGTTCGGTGCGTGGTGCAGGGCGCACCTCACCCGAGAGACCTATCTCGCCGGCACAGCATACACCCTCCAAAAGGGGCCTATCGTAGTACGATGATATGATAGCGCCAACAACGGCAAGGTCGATGCCCGTATCCGAAATCTTGAAACCACCCGCAAAGTTGAGGAATACATCCTTTTGGAACATCTTCATACCGATGCGCTTCTCCAACACGGCAAGCAACATATTCAGTCTGCGCTGGTCGAAGCCCATCGACGAGCGCTGAGGTGTGCCGTATGCAGCACCGCTAACCAGTGCCTGAACCTCAATAAGATAGGGGCGTAGACCATCGACCACTGCACCTACCGAGATACCCGCCAATGGCTCATCGTAGTGCGAGAGGAGAATTTCGGATGGGTTGTCCACCTCCTTCAAGCCGTTCTCCAACATCTCGAAGACGCCAATCTCATATGTTGCGCCAAAGCGATTTTTGATGCCACGCAAGATGCGGTAGTTGTTGTTGCTATCGCCCTCAAACTGAAGAACGACATCTACGATATGCTCCAAAATCTTGGGACCCGCAATTGTGCCCTCCTTGGTGATATGGCCGATGATAAATATCGAGATACCGAGCATCTTCGCAACCTTCAACAGCGCTGCCGTACACTCCCTAATCTGCGTTACGCTACCTGCCGACGACTCCACTAAGTCGGTAGACATCGTCTGTATAGAGTCGATGATGACCAAATCGGGATGCAGCGCCTCAATCTCCGAGATAATATTTTCAAGCAGAGTTTCGGTATATACCGTGCACTCCATATTGTTGATGCCGAGGCGGTTGGCGCGCATCTTAATCTGCTCTGCCGACTCCTCGCCCGAGACATAGAGGGTGGAGAGATTGTTTGCCGTTAGGGCGAGTTGCAACGATAGGGTAGACTTGCCGATGCCCGGCTCGCCACCCAGCAAAATCAGTGAACCAGGTACTATGCCACCGCCCAACACACGGTTAACCTCCTTATTACCCGTGTCGATACGGCGTGTCTGGTTCTCGGCGATATCCTGTACCTTGCACACCTCGGCACGCGGCACCGAAACCACACGGGCGGGCGATGAACTCTCCTTGGCCACCGTATGCTCCGTGATGGTGTTCCACGCACCACACGCAGGACACTTGCCCAACCACTTGGGTGTCTCGTAGCCACAGTCGGTGCAGAAATATACCTTCTTGAGTTTTGCCATCGTCTATCGCTATTTGAACAATCTCACAATGTCGCTGCCGTTGGCGTAGATAAGCAGGGCAAGCAACAGGAAGAGACCGATATACTGCATCACCTCCAAGAACTTGTCGCTCGGCTTACGGCGTGTGATAATCTCCCAAAGTGTGAAGAGTGCGTGACCGCCATCGAGACCGGGGATAGGCAAGAGGTTCATCACAGCAAGCATAATCGAGAGCAGTGCTGTGAGATTCCAAAACGCCATCCAGTTCCACTCGCCGGGGAAGATATTGCCAATGGCGATAAAGCCACCGACCTCCTTATAGAGCTTTGTCTCGGGGTTGAAGATTAGCTTCACCTGCTCCCAGTACGACTTAATCTCCTCTACACCACGCTTTGCGCCCGCAGGGATTGATGCCCAGAAGCCGTAGTCGTTGTGGCGGGGCAGGGTTTGGCGTACGGTGATGCCCATAAGTCCCTCGTCGCTGATAGGCACAGCCAAGGCGAGGGTATCCACGCCACGCACAACATCTACCGTTGCGGTTGTGCCACGAGCCTCGCTAAGAAGCTCACTATCAGCACGGAAGTAGGGTGTTGCTGTGCCGTTAATAGCCACGATGCGGTCGCCCTCGACGATGCCCGAAGCCTTGGCGCTTTCCGACTCCACGCTGTTCACGACATAGGGGATAAACTCGCGATATAGACCCTTGTAGCCACCACTCTCGCGCATCGCAACAAGGCTTTCGAGCGAGAGCGTAAGGGTCTGCTCTTCGCCATCGCGGATAATATCCACCTTGCGCTCACCATCGGCAAGCAAGAGCATCTGACCTATGGTCGTAACATCGCCAATCGTCTCGCCATCAATCGAGATAATGCGGTCGCCATCCTCAAATCCGAGGTTGTGTCCAGCCTCGTTGAAGGCGTAGCCATGAACCATATCGTCGTTGTGGTAGTAGCTATCACCCCACGCATAGAGCATTGCCGAGTAGATTGTCATCGCCAATAGCACATTCATCGTAACACCTGCAAGCATCACGATAAGGCGCTGCCAAGCGGGCTTGGTACGGAACTCCCAAGGCTGAGGGTCCTGCTTCATACGCTCCAACTGCTCCTGGTCGATTGACTCATCAATCATACCCGCAATCGAGACATATCCACCCAATGGCAACCAGCCGATGCCATACTCCGTATCGCCAATCTTGCGCTTCCAGAGCGAGAACCAGGGGTTGAAGAATATGTAAAACTTCTCGACACGGATGCCGAAGATGCGTGCAGCGATAAAGTGTCCGAACTCGTGAATAAGGACAAGTAGCGACAGCGCTGCAAAGAACTGCACTAACTTAATGATGATAACCTCCATATATGTAACTTCTTATTTTTTTACAGTTTTAGATACTCCTTTGCCAAGGCTCGTGCCTCGATATTTGCTTTGTCGTAGTCCTCCATCGAGGGTACGGCTGTGAACTCGGCACGCTTCAACGCATACTCAATAGCGCCCACAATATCCGTAAATGCGCACTTATGACCGAGGAACGCAGCAACGGCAACCTCGTTAGAGCCATTCATTGTGCAGGGTGCTGTGCCACCACGGTGTAGGCAGTCGTAGGCGATGCCCAAGGCGGGGTATTTGTCGTGGTCTACTGCCTTGAAGGTAAGCGTAGGGTAGTCCAATATCGAAAACTCCTCCATTGCTATCGCCGAGCGCTCGGGGTAGAGCATAGCATAGCTAATCGGCGTACGCATATCGGCATTGCCAAGCTGTGCCTTTACCGAGCCATCGGTGAACTCCACCATAGAGTGTACAATCGACTGAGGGTGGATAATGACCTTGATGCGCTCGGGCTCGATGTCGAACAACCAACGCGCCTCGATAACCTCGAAGCCCTTGTTTACGAGCGTTGCCGAGTCGATGGTAATCTTCGCGCCCATCGACCATTGGGGATGACGGAGTGCCATTTCGGGGGTTACCGACTGCAGCTCCTCCTTTGCCATATCGCGCAATGCACCACCGCTACAAGTGACTATCAAGTTTTTGATACTCTGGCGTTTCTCGCCCTCCAAGCACTGCATAATTGCCGAGTGCTCCGAGTCGATAGGCAGGATGTCGACACCCATACGGCGAGCCTCCGACATCACAATATCACCACCTACGACCAAGGTCTCCTTGTTGGCAAGGGCGATGCGCTTACGGCTGTGGATAGCCGCCAAGGTAGGGTGCAAGCCCGCATAGCCCACCAAGGCGTTAACTACCAAGTCGCATGCCTCGTCAGATGCCACCTCCGAGATAGCCTCGCTACCTGCCAAGACCTCGATGCCACTGCCTGCAAGGCGTGTTTTCAGATTATCGTAGTATCGCTCGTCGCCGATAACCACACGGCGGGCGTTGAACTCCACGGCCTGGCGTGCAAGCTCCTCCCAACGGCTATGCGCCACAAGGGCATATACCGAGAAGCGGTCGGGGTGGTGGCGCACAATATCGAGCGTCTGCACACCGATAGAGCCTGTCGAGCCGAGAAGTGTTACTCTTTCGTGCTGTATCATCGTTAGAAAAGAATATATCGTTGTGGATCTACGGCTGCACCATTGCGCCAAAGCTCAAAGACGAGTTCGTGACCTACCTCCTCGTCGGCTGTTAGGTTGCCGATTACCGTGCCACTATGCACCGACTGACCCTTGCGTACAAGGCTCTCGCCAAGCTCACGGTATACCGAGATATAGCCACCAGCGTGCTGAATAACAATCGTCGTAAGTGAGTTGTTGCTCGGCTCTACGCCTACCACCGTGCCACTCTCTACGGCCATCACCTCTCTCTCGCCGTCGATAGGCATAATCGCCATATCGAAGCTAGACTCGGGGGCATCGAATGCACGGGTTACCGTGCCACGAATGGGGGCAGAGAACATCGCAGCCTCCGAGGCCAGCGGCTTGGTCGAAGCCAACGAGTATTCGCCCGTGAAGCTCTCCAAGGCGTTGCGTAGCAGCGAGTCGGCGCGTGTGGGCAGGATGCGTGACTTGTCGTAGCGTATGGTGTCGGTCATTATGGTAGAGTGCAAAGTGGGTGTGCTGCCTGACATAATCATCGCCACCGCCTCGTTGTACTCCAACATCATCGTCATCTCGCGCTCCAACGAGTCGATATGCAGGATGCTCTCCGTAAGGCGGTCGGTCATGCGTGCCGAGCGAGTGCGGTAGCCAGGCAAGATATCAAGAATGGGCGTGTAGGCCATCAACAGCAGAAGTAGCAAAAAGACCAAGACGACAAAGCCCAACACGCCACCCCATAGTCCGAGGGGCGAGAGGTTTACTCGCCAATGCATCTCGCCACTCTCCCTCTCACGCATCGAGAGCTGGCATCGCTCCGTTAGATTGTCCCAAAACTCCTTTAACATAATATTCCTATATTATATATCGTGCAAATATAACGAAAAAAAGTGGTATGCTTTGTATATTCCGCATAACTTTTTTACCTTTGTATCAGTTTTTGGAAATATAGTAATATAAAACATAGACAATTATGGTAAAACCTACACTTTTGGTTTTGGCAGCGGGTATGGGCTCACGCTATGGCTCGCTCAAGCAGATGGATGGCGTAGGCCCTAATGGCGAGGCTATCATCGACTACTCAGTTTACGATGCTATCCGTGCCGGTTTTGGCAAGGTGGTATTCGTTATCCGCCACTCGTTTGCAGAGGATTTCTGCGAGGTATTCAACAAGGAGCGCTTCGGTGGCCGTATCGAGGTGGAGTATGTTTTCCAGGAGCTCGACAAGCTCCCCGAGGGCTTCACTCTCCCCGCCGACCGCGTTAAGCCTTGGGGAACGAACCACGCGGTGATGATGGCTGCCGATGTTATCAACGAGCCCTTTGCTGTTATCAATGCCGACGACTTCTACGGTCGTGATGGCTATGCCGTTATCGGCAAGTATCTCTCGGAGCTTGCTGGCTCGGAGGGCAAGTACTGTATGGTAGGCTACGAGGTATCTAAGACCTTGTCGGAGAATGGCACAGTGTCGCGTGGTGTCTGCACCGTGAACGCTGAGGGCAACCTCGAGGGTATGGTTGAGCGCACCAAGATTGAGCGTGTTGATGGCACTATCGTCTTCCACGACCTTGGCGACCCCCAGCCCTTGGAGGAGAATACCCCCGTATCGATGAACCTCTTTGGTTTCACTCCCGACTACTTCCGCCACTCTGAGGCATTCTTCAAGGAGTTCCTTGCAGCCAATATCGACAACCTCAAGTCGGAGTTCTTTATCCCTCTTATGGTAAATAAGGTTATCACCGAGGGCACCGCCACAATGCGTGTGTTGTCGACTACCGCCAAGTGGTTTGGCGTAACCTACAAGGAGGATAAGCCACAGCTCATGGCAAAATTGGAGGAGCTTATCGAAGCAGGTGAGTATCCCAGAGATTTGTGGAAATAGTTAGTTTTGCGCTAAAAAAAATGAATACGAATGGGCATAGGTCCATTCGTATTTTTTTGCACTTTTCAAAAAAATGTATTATCTTTGTCGAAAACAAAGGGGTGCCTTGATTGGCTGAGATTATACCCTCGAACCTGATGCAGTTAGTACTGCCGTAGGAATTGTGGATAATATCATAACG
>RHMF01000399.1_pt1 | contig 18312 bp, 10 predicted proteins | sample 5365151 | NCBI WGS metagenome assembly RHMF01 (sample SAMN10266501, study PRJNA497801) | feces metagenome | isolation source: feces | host: Bos taurus | place: China: Prairie of Fairy Mountain | collected 2017-08-14 | reverse complement strand
TGCTTGTACTTCTTGCCGCTACCACAAGGACACGGCTCGTTGCGACCAACCTTCTTCTCAACCTTGATAGGTGCCGGCTTTGACTTCTCACCCTGACCGGCAGCGGCTGCTGCGGCCATGCGTGATGCCTGCAACTTGTTCACATCAATCTTAGCCTTCTGCTGACGCTGCTGCTGAACAGACTCGGGGTTGTTCTCGCGGGTGGGGATATATGCCTTGTTAAGGATAGCCAGCGAATCGCGGTTTACCTTCTCCAGCATCTTGGCGAAGAGCTCATAAGACTCCAGCTTGTAGATGAGCAACGGGTCTTTCTGCTCGTATGTGGCATTCTGTACGCTGTGACGCAACTCGTCCATCTCACGCAGATGCTCACGCCAAGCGTCGTCGATGGTTGTAAAGAGAACTATCTTCGAGAAGACCTTGTAAATCTCTGCTCCGTCCGAATCCTTGCAACGCTGCAACTCTACCGGCACATTGAAGCCGAGGTGACCATCGGTGATGGGGAAATAGATGCTGCGATCCATCTGATGCTTGTTATCCTCGTAGATTCTCTCCATAGTGGCACGAACAGTGTCGGCAACACTCTTGGCACGACGTGCGTAGAGAGCTCGCAAATCATCAACAATCATATTGATAATCTCGCGAGGCTTGGCTGCGTTGTATGTAGCCTCGTCAAACGAAGGCTGAACGGCAACCTCGCGAATCAGCTCAAATGAGAATGACTCGTAGTCCATACCCTCGTGTGCTGCCATAAAGCTCTCAGCGAAGTCGTACATAATATTGTTCAGGTCAATCTCGATACGTTCTCCGTAGAGTGCGTGGCGACGACGCGTGTAGATAACCTCACGCTGTGAGTTCATCACATCGTCATACTCCAGCAGTCGCTTACGCATACCGAAGTTGTTCTCCTCGACCTTCTTCTGTGCTCTCTCGATGGCCTTGGTCATCATCGGGGCCTGGATAACCTCGCCCTCCTGAATACCCATACGGTCCATAAGCGAAGCAATCTTCGCAGAGCCGAACTTACGCATCAGGTCGTCCTCCAGCGATACGAAGAACTGTGAAGATCCGGGGTCACCCTGACGACCGGCACGACCACGCAACTGGCGATCCACACGACGGCTGTCGTGGCGTTCCGTACCGATGATAGCCAGACCTCCCGCTGCCTTTGCCTCGGGCGAGAGCTTGATATCGGTACCACGACCTGCCATATTGGTTGCGATGGTAACCTGACCCTTGCGACCTGCCTCGGCAACAACCTGTGCCTCCAGCTGGTGCTGCTTGGCGTTCAATACATTGTGCTTGATACCACGCAGTTTAAGCATACGGCTCAAAAGCTCCGAAATCTCCACCGAAGTAGTACCCACCAACACGGGGCGACCCTCATTTACAAGGCGTACAACCTCGTCGATAACGGCGTTGTACTTCTCGCGTACGGTCTTGTATATCAAATCCTCGCGGTCGTCACGAATAACGGGGCGGTTTGTGGGGATTGTCACAACATCCAGTTTGTAGATGTTCCAGAACTCAGAAGCCTCTGTCTCGGCGGTACCTGTCATACCTGCCAGCTTGTGATACATACGGAAGTAGTTCTGCAAGGTGATTGTTGCGAAGGTCTGCGTTGCCGCCTCCACCTTCACGCGTTCCTTGGCCTCGATAGCCTGATGCAGGCCGTCAGAGTAGCGGCGACCGTCAAGGATACGGCCTGTCTGCTCATCGACAATCTTCACCTTGTTGTCCATAACGACATACTCCACATCCTTCTCGAACATCGAGTACGCCTTCAAGAGCTGATTGACGGTATGTACTCTCTCCGACTTGATTGAGTAGTCGTTAATAAGGGCATCCTTGCGTTGAGCCTTCTCCTCGATCGAGAGTTCCTGCTTCTCCAGCTCGGCAACAGCCTCACCGATATCGGGCAGAACGAAGAAGCCATCCTCGTTGAAGAATCTCGACAATGCTTCGTGGCCCTTGTCGGTCAGCTCGACAGAGTTCATCTTCTCGTCGATGATGTAGAACAATTCGTCGGTCACCTCGTGCATACGACGGTTGTTGTCCTGCATATAGATATTCTCGGTCTTCTGGAACTGAACCTTGATGCCCGGCTCCGAGAGGAACTTGATGAGTGGCTTATACTTTGGCAGACCCTTGTGGGCACGATAGAGCAGGAAGCCTCCCTCGTCTGCATTACCTGCCTCAAAGAGCTTGCGTGACTCGGCAACCAACTGCGTCACGAGGCTCTTCTGCAAAGAGTGCAGATGCTCAATCGAAGGACGATACTGCTCAAAGAGCTGGTCGTCGCCCTTGGGTACGGGACCAGAGATGATAAGCGGCGTGCGGGCATCGTCAATCAATACTGAATCGACCTCATCGACAATGGCGTAGTGGTGCTTACGTTGTACCAGATCCTTTGGTGACGAAGCCATATTATCACGCAGATAGTCGAAGCCGTACTCGTTGTTTGTACCGAATGTGATATCTGCCAGATATGCCTTGCGGCGTGCGTCAGAGTTGGGCTGGTGCTTGTCGATGCAATCTACCGACAATCCGTGGAACTCATACATCGGGCCCATCCACTCCGAGTCACGTCGTGCAAGATAGTCGTTCACTGTAACGACGTGAACACCCTTACGAGCCAGGGCGTTGAGGAATACGGGAAGCGTAGCCACGAGGGTCTTACCCTCACCCGTAGCCATCTCCGAAATCTTACCCTTGTGAAGAACGACACCACCAAAGAGCTGCACATCGTAGTGTATCATCTCCCATTTCAGGTCATTACCGCCGGCAACCCAGTGTGTGGCATAGATAGCCTTGTCGCCCTCGATGGTTACGAAATCCTTCTCGGCGGCGAGGTTGCGGTCAAAGTCGTTGGCTGTAACCACAACGGTATCCTCCTGCGTGAAGCGGCGAGCCGTGTCCTTCATAATGGCGAAGGCCTCGGGCAGAATCTCGTCCAGCACCTGCTCAATCTTCTCGTCAATACGCTTTGTGGTGTTGTCAATATCCTTTGAGATGCTCTCCTTCTCCGACAGCGAAATCTCCGCAGCCTCCAACTTGGCCTTCTGCTCAACGATATGGGCCTCGTCCGAGGCGATAAAGTCGGCAATCTTTTTCATCAGGGCTGCACTATGCTCACGCAACTCATCGTTCGAGAGTTTCTCGATTGAGGGGTATATCTCCTTAATCTTCTTGACGTAAGGCTCAATCTGCTTACGGTCTTTGTCGGCCTTTGAGCCGAAGAATAATTTGATAATACTGCTTAAAATATCCATAGTATTTTGTGTTATAACTTACTTAACGATAAATATCCTACAAATATAGTGATTTATTGGCAAATACGCAAAACTTCGCGTGCGTATTACGCGCGAGCGCCAAAATTATATGAGTTTTATGACCTTTTGGGAATGATTACTCCGCAGTGGGGAGCTGCTTTTGCTCCCATTGGTGGATGATGCGGCGACCGACGGGGCACTCCTCGCAACGATGGTGATGACAATATTCGAAGGCGAGTTGCAGCAGAGCCTGCGAGTCGTAAGCCGTGCGGGCTATCTTACCGTAGCTGTTCCACTGCTTGATGATGGAGTTGCTCTCGGCAGGAATCTCCTCCAGAAGAGAGAGTGCACGCTGACGCAGCATCTCGCTTTGGGTGTAGTCGCTGTATGCGAACTGCATCTGCACGACAAGATTTATGGCCAGCAGATCGGTCTTTGTGCGACCCATACGCTTGGCAACACTCTTTGACTCCTTGGCCGGCGTGTAGTGTGTTATCCAATAGGGTTGTGTGGGCGTACTGAACAGAGCATTCGTGTCGTCACTTGTGCGACACTCCAGTATGCGATCCATAATGTGTGGCGTTTCGGCCAGAAGTGTCGTTATCTGCGAGAGTCGCAATATGGGGTGGTTGTTGGGATAAATCTTTGTCAGTCGCCACTGCGAGGCCGACATCGGCTCGATGTTGTATTTCTTTGAAAGATAGACGAAATCACGTTTCAGATTGAGGATATATTCGTCGTGCGGATACCCCTCCAACAGACCCGACGAGCCGAGCAGCAACGCCTCGATATTGTGTGGCGAGAGCCTCTCGCGAAGAACTATGGCATAGGGTACTCGCTGTGCCAGAATGGTGAATGGCTCCTTGTTGTCGATGCCGCCCATCGTACGCAGCAACATCAGGTAGAAAGTCTGTGCCCAGTTGCTGTTGCAATCCTTGAAAAACTCTTTGATATCGCCATTCTTGCGTTCCAGTCGTTCAAAACCGAGCTGGTTATAGAGGTCAAGGCGGTGCAACTCGTCAATCTTGGCCAAATAGGCTCCGCAGGCGTAGTATGATGCGCCCGATTTGAGTCTGTTTATGGCTTCGCGTTTAGTCATTTTGACGTAGCTGCAATGTTGTGTGTTATAGCAGGTTGAGCTCCAAAAGGGCCTCCTCCGACATCATGCTGCGGTCCCAGGGTGGCTCGAATGTGAGAATGATATTTACACCCTTCACGCCATCTACTTTTTTGACCTGTGTATTGATGTCGTCAATCAAAATATCGGCCATCGGGCAGTTGGGTGCTGTGAGTGTCATACGGATATTGGCCACGCACTCGGGGTCGAAGTCAATCTCGTAAATCAACCCCAGATCGTAGATGTTTACAGGTATCTCGGGGTCATAGATATTTTTTAACGTAAGAACAATATCGTGTTCGACTTTAAGTATCTCTTCCGGTGTCATTTTGTGTGTCGTTTTATAGACCTATATAGTATCGGTTGCCTTGGGTGTATTAAACGCCAAAGCGTACATCTTCATCTGCTTGATCATTGCCAAAAGGCCATTGCTGCGAGTGGGTGAGAGGTTCTCTTCCAGACCGATAGCCTTGATGAAATAGAGATCCATATCGAGCAGCTCCTGCGGTGTGCGACCATTCATCACACGGATAAGCAGTGCGATGATACCCTTTGTAATTATGGCGTCGCTGTCGGCAGCGAAATATACCTTGCCATCCTCCATGCGTGCATCAACCCACACACGCGACTGACAACCCCTGATGATGTAGTCGTCGGTGCGATGCTCGGCGGCGATTGCTGGCAGGGTGTCGCTTAACTCTATAAGGTAATCATATTTATCCAACCAATCGTCAAAAATCGAGAACTCCTCGATAATGGCCTCCTGAACTGAATCTTTCATATCGTGTTTATCGTTTTATTATATTCAACTTTTCGCCCTCGGCAGCCGAAGGTGGTGTAATGCCCAGAATATGTGCTATGGTAGGCGTTACTGATGTCAAATCAACGCTGTCGTGATTCTGTGCGGGCTTCACTCCGCCACCAAATATAATCAGCGGCACTTGTCTGTCATACAAATACATAGAACCTGACGATGAACGCTTGCGGCCATTCTCCTCAATCCATCCGGGCATAAGGTTTATGATAACGTCGCCCGAACGGCGGGGGTAGTAGCCGTTCTGCATTTTTTTGCCATATCCGCTACCGAAATAACTGCTACGCATGGCGTGAGCCGATACGGCGTGGGAAACGCCTCGCAGTTGCATCATGAATGTAGCCACCTCGTGCTGCAAGTCGGCAAGCGATAGCTCCTTCTCGCGGATGAGGTTGTGGTTGAGATAGATAGCTCGGTCGATATAGCCCAGCACCCACTGCCCGTTGCCGTGCAGTGAGCCTATGTAGGCATTGGTTATTACCTCGGCCTGCATAGTGTTAAAACGTTCCTTAACCTTGTTTGGTGAGTTATATGAAGGGCTGGTGCCGTGATCCGACGACAGAGTAATGAGTACCTGCTCGGGCGAGGCAACCTGTGCTATGGCGTATGTGATGAAGTCTGCCAGCTCGCGGTCCAGACGATAGATCATATCTTCATACTCCACCGATTCAGGTCCGAAATGTTCGCTGATGTTGCGTGGGGTATCAAGCACGATGTTCAACATATCGGGGGTCTCATCCTTGCCCATCTCGCATTGGGCTATCACCTGCTTGGCAAATGAGAACATCACGCTGTTACCCGTAGGTGTCATTGCGATATGCTTGTAGATGTCGGTAATAGGAACCCTCTTTGCAGGCTTGCCGTTGGTTGAGTCTATGAACTCTATACGCTTGTTACGTTTGCTGTGCAGGCCCTCAATGTGAAGTACTTGCGAGTTTATGTAGTTATCATAGGGCAGTATTGCCGTCCATCGGTTCATTACATAGGCCTGGCTGATGTCTGCCTGATTGTAGCTCTTAACCCAGTCGGGTAGTTTATCGGTGTAGTATGACGATGTTGTCCAGTATCCTTTGTTCTTCTCCATCCAATATACCTCGCCGCTGTGTCCTGCTGTGACGATTGCTGACAGAGGCTCTACGGCGATGGTGGCTATGCGGCTCTCCGGGTGCTGCTCCAGGAGAGCATCGCTGAGGGTCTGTGCTGTCAGCTGGCGGGGTGAGTAGTTGCCCGTGCCGCTACTGAAATCCACACATCTCTCCTTGTCGTCGTTGATAAGCGATATGCGGTTGTTTGTTATATATTCAAACCACTCCTCGGCAACCACACCATGCGTTGAAGGCTGTGCTCCTGTTGTCAGTGTAGCGAGTGATACGGGTGTTGTGGTCTGCATATAGTCGTACGATGCGTTATAGAATGTTGCACCTCCATATATCAGGCGACGGAAACCGCCCTCCGAGAAGTTTTTCTCATAACGTGTAAGGTCATCGGCACGCATTGAACTGACGACGATATTTACCACCAGACGAGGCTGGGCAAACGACTCTGCCGTAGTCTGAAACAACAGTATAACAACAAACGATGCGATGTATCGTAAAATCTTCATAATTCTCTATTAACTACAAATTTGCTTTATAAATATTGGGCGAAGAACTCATCCTCCTTGCGGAAGTCGGCCTTCGGACACGTCAATCTAATCTTCTCAATCTCCTCCAACTGCTGCTGGCAGAAGCGGCGGTAAGCCTCACTCTGCGGATTGAAGGGCCGGTGAGCCATAGCCTTTGAAATGGCTTCAATCCTCGCAATAAGGCTCTGCGTTGCCGGCAGGAAGGCTGCCTCCGAGAAACACTTCCATATATAATCTATGGCCAGCACCGATGGGTGAACCATATCGTCGGCATAGAAACGGTAATCACGCAGGTCGTCGTTCATAATCTCAAACGACGGGAAGTAGGATGCGTTGTCGTGACGACGCACAATCTCCCCGATGGCTACACGCAGCGTAGCCTTGCTCAGTGAGTTTTGCTCCATGCCCTCCCCAAGGTGGCGAATCGGGCTGACAGTAAATATCACCTGCTTATTGCGTAACACGCTATCAAGCAGTGCCGAGTAACGCACGACAATATCCTCTACCGAGAGCATCTCTCGCCGAAACATTGCCTGTGATTGCTTGTGGCAGTTGGCAACAACGCGTTCACTCTTCGTGTGGCGATAGGCGATGGCTGTGCCGAATGTAATAATAAATGTATCGGCAGAGTTAAGTGCTGCGAACCCTTCATCTATGCCCTTACGCATAGCGGCGAGTGCCGCATCTGCATCGGCATTGGAGAACGAGGAGTGAAAATCGTATGAAAACCACCTCTCATTGCCGTATTGCAGTTCCTCTCTGGTGGGGTAGTTACGCAATACGCATCTTCCGATAGCGTCGGCGATGGATTCGGGGTTGAACAATATACCCGTAGGCGAGGCCGTAACGCGGAACTTCGCCGCCGAGAGTCGCTTCGCAATATTCTCCGTAAAGCACGAACCGATAAGAAAGATCGTTTGCGAGTGATCTAACTTTCTGGCGAGTGGTCTTATGGGTATGGTTGTTCTGAAATCCATTATCCTTTGTCTGTAAACTCTGTTCTAATATATCTCGTTATATCTCGCTTAGCTCTAACCAACGCATCTCCTTTATCTCCAGCTCCTCGATAATGGCGGCAATACGTGCCGAGCACTCCATCAATGCGTCGTGTGATAACTCGCCCGATGATAGTTTTGCTTCCATCTCGGCCTTCTCCTGCTCCAATTGAGGAATATCCTGCTCCAACTGTTCCAGTTCGCGTTGCTCCTTATATGATAATTTACGACGCGGTGCCGTGTTGTGCGAGTTTGTCGGCTTGGTGGTTTTGGCACTCTTCTCGGCTGCGGCCTTCGCCTGTGCAGCCTCCTCCTCGCGGATATATTCGCGATACTCGCTGTATTGTCCGACAAAGTCCTTGACCGCACCGCCCTCGTTGAATATAAACAGGTGATCAACGGTCTTGTCCAGAAAGCAGCGGTCGTGCGATACGATGAGCAGACACCCCTTGAACTGCATCAGATACTCCTCCAGAATGTTGAGTGTAATGATGTCGAGGTCGTTTGTCGGCTCGTCCAGAATCAGGAAGTTGGGGTTACGCATCAATATAGTGAGCAGATAGAGGCGGCGTTGCTCGCCACCACTCAATATCTCAACGTGCTTTGAGTGGCTCTCCGGCGGGAAGAGGAACTGGTTGAGCATAGTCGTAACCGATATGCTGTGGCCGTCGGCGGCCTTGACCGTCTCGGCAATCTCCCTCACCACATCAATCACTCGCTGCCCCGGCTTGAAGCTGATACCCTGCTGGCGATAGTAGCCAATGCGTAAAGTCTCGCCTATCTCGATACTGCCCTTGTCGGGTTGCAAAACACCGGTTAGCAGATTCAGGAATGTACTCTTGCCGGCTCCGTTACGGCCCACGATGCCCACGCGTTCGTAACGCGAGAACTTATACGAGAAGTCGTCGAGCATAACCCTCTCGCCGAAGCGTAGCGTAACATCCTCGCAGTCGATAATCTTTCCTCCGAGGCGTGATGTAGCAACATCAATCGCGACGTCGCGTCGTGCCAGCGATACAGCAGCCTTGTCCTTCAGGTCGTAGAAGGCATTTATGCGGTAGCGGGCCTTGCCCGTGCGGGCCTGTGGCGTGGAACGTATCCATTCCAGCTCGCGACGCAACAGGTTGCGGGCCTTGTCGATGTTGGCCTGCATATTGGTATAGCGTTCTTCGCGTTTAGCCAGAAACTCGGAGTAGTTGCCGCGATAGGCAAACAGTTCGCCTCGGTCCAACTCGAAAATAGTATTGCAGATGCGGTCAAGGAAGTAGCGGTCGTGGGTCACCATCAACAGCGTGCAACGCGACTTCTGCAAATAGCCCTCCAAAAACTCGATAATATCGATGTCGAGGTGGTTTGTCGGCTCGTCCATAACCAGAAAATCGGCATCCTGCAACATCATAAGAGCTATGGCGGCACGCTTTGCCTCGCCTCCCGACAACTCGCCCATACGCTGATTCAGGTTGGTCAGCTTCAGCGACGACAACACCTGCTTGATGCGTTGCTCGGCCGACCAGCCATCGGCGGCGTCCATTGCGGCCATAGCCTGCGATATGGCACGTTCATCGCCTTGCTCTACGGCTTTCTCGTAGTTGCGTATAACGTTGTAGGTGTCGCCTAAACGCGAATAGACCTCATCAAAGAGAGTATTCTGCGAGTTGAAGGCTGTCATCTGGTCAAGAAAGGCGACCTTGATGTCCTTCATAAACTTCACCTCGCCACCTCGGTCCGAAGAGTCGATGCCGGCAAGAATCTTCAGCAGAGAGCTCTTTCCCGTGCCATTTGGGGCAATGAGGGCAATCTTATCGCCTTCGTTGATGTTAAACGAGATATTCTCGAATAACACCTTGTCGCCATAGGATTTGCTTATATTCTCTACTTGCAGAAAACTTGCCATTGGAATCTCTCTTTTCTCTTCTTTGCAGATGTTTATCTCTTACCCTTGCCTTTGCCCTTAATCTCGCGAGCCTTGAAAGGTCGCTTTACGGCACGCTTTGCTGCTTTGTGGATATACGGAGCCATCTCCTCCGAAACCTTTGTGCCTGCATTGGGACGCAAAGTGTTACCCATCATTGAGATATGCGTGTAAGGCTTGATGAGAGTCTCATACCAAGTGCAGGCGGCGGCATAGCGGCCAGAGCCCAGGTCCAGATGGTAGCCGTCGCGGGTGAAGTCCATAGGAGGATTGTTCACTGCCGACATACGCAACGACTGTATGGCTGTGCCCGAAGGGATAATTGTCTTGATTTTGTAATCTTTTTTCAGGTTTTTGACGCACTGGTGTATCGCCTCAAACATCTTCTGCTGGTTGCGGTCATATCGCGGAAAATCTTTGTGCGGGCTCTCCGATGAATATGCCCATGTCATATGCCATACGATTTCAGCCTGTGGCTGCATCTTTACGACAATCTTTATCAACTCTTCAAGGTGAGGTATATAGCTCTCATAAATACCCGAATCGCCCGAAACCTGCTGCAAGGTGATAATATCCCACTTGCCCATAGCGAGGGCGTGCTGCATCGTCACGGGATTCTGCATAGTCCAGCGATTCTCGCCCGCCTTTGAGTGATAGAACATATAGGCCGGCGTTTCGTTGTTGTAGAAGTGGTTGTGTCTTTCCAGTGAGCAACCACCCACATAGAGGCGAGCCAACTCGACATTCTTTACGCCGAGATTCTCCAGCAAAGCTGGCAGATGTTCCATGCCATCATCCGAAAAACTGTTGCCGATAGCCAGAATACGCAATGTGCCGTCGTCGCGGCGGTGTGCCGTGGCGGGAGAGGCAAGCAATATGGTGATTGCAAAGCCCAGTGCTAATGCCCAAAATTTTCTCATCGCTTATGCTTTGTTTAATAGAAGTTATCGTACATCGACTGGCTCTTCTCATATTTGAGGTCTTGCAGTGATGCAGCCTTGACGCCGATATGGAAGTTCCAGCTCTTGTAGTGTCCGAAGGGTATCCACGAGAATGACATCTGCCAACAGTGCAGGTCTCGCGTGATGGTTACGGACGATGTTGTCAGTTTTCGTTTCATAATATCGAAACCACCCGATATTGTTGCCGACATCTTGGGCGAGAAGGTTATACTTCCGTTGAATCCCAGCGTCTGCGTGATGTTTCGCTGGACACCCGTTGTGCCGTTATTGACATAGCTTACCGAATAGTTGATATTGTAGTTAAATCCAAAGTTCCACGGCAACGAGAAATCGTAGTATGCTTGTGACATATATTGTCGTCGCAAGACAGGGTCCATCTGTCCATAAGGGTCATAGAACGGATTGGCATACTCGGGTGGTATGCTGTTGATGTCGTTTATGGCCGGCTGTGATGAGTTGCGGGATTTGAATGTGTAACCAAAGCTCCAGCCCGTGTTGGTGATGCGACCCAGATTTCCTCTACTCCATGTGAGCTTGTTGTATCGCTTACCCTCGGGAGTAACCTCGTAGGGGTCAAGTGTTGCTCGCAGGTTGATACCGAAGTTGCCCGAAATGGTGGTACGCAGCGATATGCTCAATGGCGACAGACGCATTGAATCGGCCAGGAAGTTGTATGAGCCGCTGATGCTCAGCTGGTCGATAAGTTTCAATTTCTTGACTCCCGATGTATCGCGTTTGCTCAAAACCTTGGCCTCAAGGCTCTGCGACAAAGAGAAGTTAAGCGACATGTTTCGACCCGTGGGCGGCACACCAAAGGCGTTGTCGGTGAATGGAGAATAGACCGTTGTGCGACCCGTAGAGTCCGACTGTACAGTCTTGTAGAAGCCGTGCTTCTGATTGCCGAAATCGGGTGCGAAAGAGAAGCTGATAGAGGGAGCTACCGTATGACGCAAGCCCTGCAACTTCATATTCTTGAATTTCTCCTTCACCTGCCAGGTACCATAGACCGTTGTTGACATTGATACCGCCGCATTGTAGTTGTAAAGGCGATAGAAGCCATATTCGGGGTCTAACTTCTCCAATTTGTTGGTCTCGGAGTTCCACTCCTGCTCAACCTTCTTGAAGTACCAGCGTTCGGTGTAGTTCATCGACGGTGTTACGTTGATGTAGTTCAGAACATTGAATGATGCCTGAACGGGTATGTTGTGCTGAATACCGTTTCGCATGTTGTTGAAGGTCTCCTTCTCGAAGATGGTATTCTCCTTTGCCGAGATTGAGTTGGTCATCTTTGCCGAGTAGCTCATCGAAATCTTCTCATACCAGCGGTCCTTACCCATCTTCACGCGTCGCTTCAGGGGGAAGAACTTCGATACGTTGAACGAAATGTTGGGCAGTGTTGCCGATATAGCCTGTGTCTGCGAGTTCTGCGAAACGGCCATATTCATTGAGAACGAGAATGGCGTGCCGGCCCAGTTCTTTGAGTACGAGATTGATGAGTTGGTCTGCGTAGCCAACATATCGTTCAGGTTTGTAGCCGAATACTTGCTGTAACCACTTGATGAGAGGTTTACCGAAGCCGAGAATGTTGAACCCGGGTTGGCCTTGGGGTCTTGCGAGTGTGTCCACTGCAACTGGAATGTGTTTGCCGATACATAATCCACATCGCCCTTGCTGCCCGACTTCACGTTCGAGTAGTTGAAGTTGAAGTTGCCCGAATATTTGTAACGCTTCACATAACGCGATATGGCACTCACCTCCCACGAGCCGAGGGTATAGAAACCTCCCGTAAGCGTGAGGTCCATATGGCTGCCTAATGTGAAGTAATAACCTAAACCACGAATGTAGAAACCGCGTCGTGCCTCCTCACCATACGATGGCATCAGGATACCCGACTTGGGTCCCATATTGATAGGGAAGAAGGCTTCGGGAAGACCGAGGAACGGGATATGCACATCCTCGATTACGAGGTGGCCGGGGCCCATAATGGCCTTCTTGCCGGGGATAACCTTAATCTTGCTGGCGTCGTAGTAGAAGTGCGGGTGGTCGGTGTGGTCGCAGGTGGTGTACATACCGCCGGCAATATGGATTGTATTGTCGGGCATCTTCTTCACTCTCTCGCCAATAAGCCATCCGTCACCCTGCTGTGTGGCGATACCATCAATCTTCGCCTTCTGCGATGTGATGTTGTATGTGATGGTGTCCATATTGAGGGTATTTGAGCCCTCGGTGAAGGTGGGACGGTTGATTTGTATCTCGCCATTGACGGTGTCGGCACTACCATAAGCGAAGATATCCTTCGTTTGAAGGTCAATGTCCATATAATCGGCTTTGAGGTTGAAGTTGCCGTACGTTACATCGCCCTGATTGTAGAGATAGACCTTCTTTGTTCTCAAATCGTAATACAGCGAATCCATCGCCTTACCCGTGATGGGCTGGTCGATGGCCGATGTCCCCTTTTTGCGAGCCGAGTCAGACTCCGCAATGATAAAATCACGCAGCTCGCCCGACAGACTATCCATCATCGTTGAGTCGATGACGATGTCGTGACGAGTAGAGTCGCTGCTCTGTGTCTTGCGACGACGATTTTCGCGAGCCTTGCGTCTGTCGGCACGACTGTCGGTCTGGGAAGTTGTATCCTGCTCCTGCGGTTGCGGAACGGATATGGTGTCGATAAGCATATTCGTTGAAGATATTGCACGCATAATGGGTGCAAATCCGAAGACGAATTGCATAAACAGTAGCACAATGGCTACCGAAAGGAGATATTTAACTCTTAATCTGCTCAAAATTTCCAAAATTTTTCGTAACTTTGCCGACGAGTCGGCAAAACGATACGCAGGGTGGGTTATATGTGCCTACGCACGCGTATTTTAACCGACAAATATAGCGTTTTTTTACTTAATAACACCAATAAACCGGCAGTTTTTTATATGAAGCGAATAGTTTGTCTTTTTATCTTTTTGCTTTTTGCCAATATATATGCAAACGAACTCTCTGCACAGAGTATTGCAGACGATGCATTCGTGCTTGTGATTGATGCGGGACATGGCGGTGCTGCATTTCCGGGTGCGACCTATGGTGGCGTTATGGAGAAGGATATCAATCTCGCCGTTGCATTGAAGCTGGGTGCTTTGATTGAGAAGGAGTTGCCGCAGGTAAAGGTGGTCTATACGCGTAAAACCGATACCGCCTTGGGAAAGACACTGAATGACGATCTTACGGCCCGTGCCAACATAGCAAATAAGGCGGAAGGCGACCTTTTTATCTCGATACACGCCAACGCTGCTACGAAAAATACGGTCTATGGTACCGAGACGCTTATAATGGGTGAGAGCAGTAAGGAGACCCGATACAACGAGAGTGTCCTCTACAACAACAATAAGGAGGAGCTGATTGATATGTCGGACGAGAATACGGCAGCGATGGTTAGGGCATATATCCAGAATTTGCAGTTCACCTATGGTGAGTATAGCGAGATGATGGCCCGAATCATGCAGTCGCACTATGCAAAGGGTGGTCGTAATTCGCGAAAGATGCGTCGCCAGCTGCTGAAAGTGTTGTATGCTACCGATATGCCGAGTGTGCTTACCGAACTTGGTTTTATGACCAATGCACAGGAGTTGGCATATTTGAAGTCGCAGAAGGGCCAGAATGAGTTGGCGAGGATGTTGTGCAATGCCGTAAAGGAGTATGTCGGATATATTGAAAAGATGTCGGGCAAGGTGGAGGTGAACAAGCCTTCCGATGCTACGCAAACGCCTGCGAAAGAGAGTGTTGCACAAAAGCCCGCGGAGCAGAAGCCGGCAAAGCAGACTGCAACGCCACAGAAACCTGCGGATAAGAAGCCCGCAACATCTCAACAACCTGCAAAACAACAACCTGCAAAGCAGTCGCAGGCCTCGGCAGATGCGAATGTTGCATCGGGTTATGCAATACAGGTGGCGGCATCAAGCCGAAAGATTGATTTGCGTGATCCGCAGTTCAAGAGTTATCGCGGCAAGGTGAGAATACTGGAGGGTGCGGGTGCGTTGAAGTATAAATATTGCTATGGCGAGTTCGCAACCCAAGCCGAGGCACAGAGCCATCTGGCGGAGTTGAAAAAGAGTTTCCCGGGGGCGTTTGTCGTGGCCTATAAGGGTGGTAGTTTGGTTAAGAAATAAACAAGAAAAATAGAGATATGAAAAGAGAAGTTAAGATTGGTATATTTACTATACTTGTACTTTTGGCAGGGTGGTTTGTTGTGAAATTCCTCAAAGGAACAGAGGTGTTCAGCAACACCAACAGATACTATGCCTATTACGAGCAGGTGGGCGGTATTCAGCCTTCATCGCGTGTGATAATCAATGGCGTAAAGGTCGGCTCGGTGAGCAAGGTGACATTGAACGAGGACCCCACAAAGGGCGTTGAGGTACAGTTATCTGTCGAGAAGCGTTATGCTCTTCCTGTTGATTCAAAGGCGAAAATATTTACCGATGGATTGATGGGTGGCAAGGCTGTGGAGATTATCTACGGCTCTTCTCCGGAGACAATCTCTAACGAGGGTACTATCCAGACGGAGGTGAGTGCCGACCTGTTTGAGATGGCCGGTTCGGAACTCGGAGCATTGAAGGATCAGCTTGCAGAGGTTATCAGCAACCTCAATGCAACGCTTACGGGCGTGAATGAGTTGCTGGCCGAGAACACCGACAATCTGACGAGTATCATCTCGAATGTTGATGGCGTTACCAACAACATAAACACTATGCTGGCCAAGGAGAAAGCTCATTTAGAGGAGGCTCTGGCATCACTCAGTCTCTTTGCGAAGGGGTTGGGCGATAATGCCGGCGAGGTGGATACAATAATCAATAATCTTGCAGCGTTCTCATCGCAGTTGTCGGAGGCTGACCTCGTAGCGGAGATTGAGGGCGTTATGGAGCAGTTGAATGGCGTGCTTGCCAAGGCAAATGATGCCGATGGCAGCGTTGGTAAGTTGCTGAAAGACCCGCAGTTGTATGATAACCTTACAGCAGTAAGCAATAATCTTTCAACCCTGCTGGATGATTTGAAAAATAACCCCGGTCGCTATATCAATGTGTCGGTTTTTGGCAGCAATCCCTATAAGAAGGTAGAGAGAGTCAAGGCAAGGGCCGAGAAGAAGGCTATCAAGCGAGAGATGGAGGCGGCGGAGAAGACCGAATAATAGATAAGATTCAGAAGAAAAGATGATATACCCTGCAAATTTTGAGCAGAAGATTGGTTTTGACCGTCTTCGAAGTCAGATTGCTGCCTTGTGCAGTATGCAGGCTGCAAAGCAGCTTATCGAGGTGGAGGAATTTTCCACCTCGCGGGCTACAATAGAGTTCCGTCAGGATATTGCCGATGAGATGCGTGTGATGCTGATGCTCGACAGCGATGCTCCGCGTGACGAATATCCCGATATGGAGGGCGTACTCCAGAAGATTGGCGTTGAGGGTACGTTTCTCGACTGCGGCGAGGTGGTCGTTTTGCGTCAGGCATTGACCGCCGTGGGTAATATGGTGGGATTCGTTATGGGTCGTCGGCAGGAGCAGTATCCTCGCTTGCGAGGGAGGAGTGAGAGGGTCTGTGTATTTCCCGATATCATACGCCGCATCAATCAGATTGTGGATGACGAGGGTGTGATGCGAGATGGTGCGTCGCCCGAACTGCTCATGATACGCCGTTCGATTCGTGAGCACGAAGGACAGGTGTCAAAGCGTCTGCAACAGGTGTTGAATAGTGCCAAGAAGGCCGGAGTGGTCGATGCCGAGGCGATGATTTCCATTCGTGACGGCAGGGCTGTGATTCCCGTTTCGGCTGCGAATAAGCGTAAGCTGAACGGCTTTATCCACGATGAGTCGGCTACAGGTAAAACCTTCTATATAGAGCCTGTCGAGGTTGTAGAGCTGAACAACCAGCTTAAAGAGCTGGAGTATGCCGAACGTCGCGAGGTGGTGCGTATCCTGACCGAGTTTACCGAGTCACTTATGCCCGATGCGGAGGCTATTGCCGCCGCGGGAGAGTATCTTACCGAGATGGATGCCGTGCGTGCCAAGGCCCGATGGGCTATTGAGAATGGTGCAGGCAAACCTATTGTCTCGACCGATGACAGACTGGTGTTGCGAAATGCTTTTCATCCGCTGCTCGCCCAGACTCTAAAACGCGAGAAGAAGGAGCTGGTGCCTCTCAATATGCAGCTCGATAAGGAGAAACACATACTTGTCATCTCTGGCCCTAATGCCGGCGGTAAGTCGGTATGCTTGAAGACGGCGGGTATTGTGCAGTATATGTTCCAGTGCGGATTCCCCGTGACGGCTGCCGAGACGAGTGAGTTGCCCGTGTTTGAGAGCCTTTGCATCGATATAGGCGATGAGCAGTCGATGGATAACGACCTCTCGACCTATTCGTCGCACCTCTTGAATATGAAGTATATGTTACAGGCGGCATCGCCTCGTACATTTGTGCTGATAGATGAGTTCGGCTCGGGTACGGAGCCCGTCATAGGCGGTGCTATTGCCGAGTCTATATTGGAGAGATTGCTGGAGAGGGGCTGTTATGGCATCATTACAACCCACTACTCCAATATAAAATATTATGCTACATCGGCCGAGGGCGTTGCCAACGGTGCGATGATGTTTGATGTGCAGAACATTCGCCCTCTCTTTAAGCTGGAGCAGGGTAAGCCTGGTAGCTCGTTTGCCATTGAGATTGCCCGCAAGACGGGTCTGCCGGAGGATATCATCCGCAAGGCAAGCGATAAGGCGGGCAGCGACCATATCAATCTGGAGAAGCAGTTGCGTGAGATTGCTCGCGATAAGCACTATTGGTCGCAGAAGCGTGACCGCATACGCCTTACTGACCGTAAGGTGGAGGAGCTGGAGAGCAACTATGCCGAACAGCTCGCCCGCATCAGGGAGGAACGTCGCGAGATACTCGGCAAGGCGAAGGAGGAGGCTCAACGTCTGGTAGCGGAGGCTAACCGTCAGATAGAGAATACTATCCGCACAATCAAGGAGGCACAGGCCGAGAAGGAGCTCACCCGTCTGGCCCGTAAGGAGCTGGAGGAGTTCAAGGCGGCGGTGGATAGCATCGATTCGGCCTTTGACGGCGAGAAGGTGGAACGCGAGATGGAGAAGCTGATGCGTCGCAAGGCTCGCCGTGAGGAGGGCAAGAAGCGTCGCGGAGAGGCCGTCGCAGAGGCTCCGCAACAACCCGTAAAGGTGATGAAGCCCATTGAGATAGGCTCAAAGGTGCGTATTGAGGGTCAGCAGGTGCCGGGCGTGGTGCAGAGCATCAAGGGCAGAAAGGCACAGGTGGCCTTTGGACAGATACTCACGATGGTCGATAAGGAGAAACTTGTCGTGGTGTCAAATGCCGAATATAAGAAGAGTGTGCAACCTACAACGCCCCGCACGGTGTTGTCGGTGGATATATCCACCCGCAAACTCAACTTCAAGGATAGCGTTGATGTGCGAGGTATGCGGGCCGTTGAGGCGTTGGAGGTGGTGCAGGACCTGGTCGATGATGCCTTGATGGTGGGTGTCGGAGGCGTGACTATTCTTCACGGCAAGGGTACAGGAGCCTTGAAGGAGGAGATACGCCGCTATCTGCGTTCGTTG
>RHMF01001156.1_pt1 | contig 18317 bp, 33 predicted proteins | sample 5365151 | NCBI WGS metagenome assembly RHMF01 (sample SAMN10266501, study PRJNA497801) | feces metagenome | isolation source: feces | host: Bos taurus | place: China: Prairie of Fairy Mountain | collected 2017-08-14 | reverse complement strand
ATCCTAATTGACGATAAGGAAAAGAATGTTGAGAACTACCGCGAGGCAGGTGGACATTCTGTACTGTTCTCTCAAGCCAAATCTATTGACGGAATGTTTGACGAGATTGTCAGTAATCTACAGTAATTGACGTACAAGCCCCAGTAAACCTGGGGATATGGGAGATACTAACTATGGCTAAGGACACACTTACCGCACAAGAGCTGTTGAATGCTTGCGTTCTAAAGTATTCAATGGTTAAAATGGAATGGGTGAATTGTTATAATTTCCCATCTGGCCTTGAGTTCTATGGTTATACAGTTAAGATTGATGACCATAATAACTTCTTGATTGTGCGTGATTTTGAATACACTCCTGGTGATTCCGATATAGCTTGTCTTGGCTGGAATAAGTATACAACCTTAGAAGATGCTTATAAACAATTAGATTATCTGTTCGCTAAACTGTCACGATTTGAACGAAACTATAAAAGACACCTAGAAGCTAAACGATTAAAGAAGATTAAAGATGACTTTTAAAGAACTTGAATGGAAGAAAGTAAAAGAACTACTTAGTCCATATATGGAATTTAGTAATCAAAGTGGCTGGATAAACGGTTGCTTTGAGAGTTTTATTATGTTTTCTTATTTTGATGAACATAATATGAGTGTTCATTTTATAAGAGACTTTAATACCCTTGACTGGACCTTTGAAGTCTGTAAAAACTATTTTGATGTCCTCCGTTTGTTACCTAAAATCAAAGAAACATTCCTAGAAATTAAATTTCCCGGTTATCACGCAAAACTTAAGAGGATACAAAATGATTTCTAATTGTGATAAATTTAAAGCTTTAGTACCTATCGTTAATGAATACGAACGTTCTATTGAAGGTAGATATAAGGACCCTAACTTCTATTTGTTTTATTATGATAAGTTAAATAAAACGATGACTATTCATATAATCAACATTCATAAACAATATGATAGTGAATGGAAGTTAAAGGTATGGGCAGATTGGAGTACTAAAGAATATAAAACAGAAAAGTCCGCCTTAAAAGCCTTATCTACCTGTATGAGAAATATAAAAGAGTTCTATAACCTTTTAAGAGTAGCACAAGCTAATGAAGACTTCTAGATTAAATTATACCTTCAATGCAGAAGAAGTAGTAGAACAACTACGCCCCTATGTTACAGATGTAAAAGAAACTAAGGGATTGGGATTGACTACTGAACATACTTATACAGGTTATTATAAAGATAAACCTGTATTCCAAGTCACTAATAAAATCCATATACTACGTTGGGGTTCTCCCGAATTCTTCCATACAGATACTAAGTCTGTTGATAAAGCAATTACGATTATAAATGAAGCCGTATTATTCCTTAAATCTTTTATTGAAAAGAAACGAATTGAACAAGCCAATGAAGACTTCAAATAAAGAACTATTCTATTCTCTATGTAAAGAATATAACCTATCTATTAAACTAGAAACAACCTGCGTTATCCATGCTATCATACCTTCTAAGTATGCTTTTGGTTCCTTTATACTAGAATATAATAAAATTACTAAATCCCTCTTTATGCCCCTCAATATACACATAGACAAAAATAAGATTATGCTCTTCTCAGTTGCTAATTATTCACCTAAACTTTTTAAAATTATGTGTAGAAAGTTCCTTAAACTTGAGAAGGAACTGAAAGAGATTGAGATACAACAGCGTCAGGACCGACTTCAGGCCGACTTCTAAAGGACCTACTGACAGTCCCGAGCTGACCCAGTTGAACTGCCGAAAGTGTGTATGTCATAAAATACAACCCAAAATGGGACCCTAAATATGTCATTTCCTAGACCCCCAAAATGACCCAAAAATGCCCGTTTTTGGGCATATTTTTCGCAGGATGGATGTCAGATGGGTCTGAAAATTTGTATTAAGGCCATATAGGGGGTATATGGGCGAATGGTGGCGAACCAAAGCTCTATCAAAAAACAGTCGTCAGTTTCTTAATCTGATTCAAAACTGAACTGATTCAGCACTGAAAAATACCCATATAGGTTTCTGTATATAACAGTTCTCTTTTTCTCTCTATATGGGCAAAATAAAAAAATCAGCACTTATAAAAAATGAAGTATTCTATGGAAAAAATGTGTTTTCTGTATATTGCTAAATTATAGGAAAGTTTCTATATTATAGGAAAATGGGTGTTAGAAAAAAATCTGCGCTTATAAAAATTTTATTTTTCTATGGAGAAATGTCAGTTATGACTAATAGTGAACTTAATGAACTTGTTTTATCTTATGGATTGAAAGCAGAAAAACGAGTAAATTATATTTACTGCTTATATAAGAAGTTAGTTGTATTGATGTATGATGTTTCCGATGGTAAAACGGCAGTATGGATGGGAACTGGTTTTAGTTATTATATGGATTTAAAATCTGAGATTGAAGTAAAATTAAAAAACACTATTATAGAACTTAAGAAAGAAGAATTAGAAAATAAACTGTGGAAGATAGAGAATGACTTTCAGTAGAGAATTATTTGAAAAAATATGTGCGGAATACAAGTTTGAAGTATCGGATACTGTTGCTAGGTATTTGGGATATGCAGTTATATTATATTTTCCAGGAACTGAAAAATTGAGTGTGTGGTTAGGTTCGGATTTAGGATTTCAATACGCAGATGACTACCGCGATGCAGTGGATAAAGTAGAAAAGTGTTTGGCTTATATTGCTAGGGCGGAGTTGGAATTTAAGAAAGAACAGGGAAAAGAAAGATTGAGAAGAATGGAGAGAGATTTTGTTTGAAGAATTAGTAGCAGAATTTGGATTGAAAGTTGACGATGGTTGTATCAAGTATGCTTCGTATGAAGAAGTATATGTGATGTCCACAATGTATAATACAATTTATATCCGAAAGAATCATAGGTTAAAAAAGTTTGTTGGAACTATTGACGAAGCAAGATTGCGAATTGGCGAGTGTATAAGGGAAATTAAAACAGAAAAGAACGAAAAAAGATTAAATCAACTGGGGCAAGATTTTGAGTAATTGGCAACAGACAGTAAGAGAATTAAGTAATAAATTTGGTTTAGTAGTAGAACGCAGAGGACAAGAAACAGTAGGAAGATACTGGAGTTATTATGTTATTGGGTCTGGGTGTAATTGTGTGGTAGTGTATAATACTAAAGCAAGTGCGTATGAACAAACACAAGATATAAAGTATGCGGAAGAATGTATTGAAGCATATATTCCAATTATCAAGAAGTGGAAATTACATTTTAAGGAACTAGCATTAGAGAGTGATTTCAAATGAAAGAATTATTTAATAAACTTGTTGTGGAATATGGATTTGAATTAAAAAAGGACCCGATTGATGGTACCCCGATTGCTTGTTGTCGCGGTAGAGTTGTAATGTACTTATTAAGTCCTGGTTTAATTGATGTATTGGACGAGGACGGAAATTTTTATTCTACAAGTTCGGAAAGTGCCTGTAGAGAATGGTTAAATGACATTTTGCCAGTTTTAAAGCAAAGAGATTTAGAAAGAAAGATTAGAAAAATGGAGGCAGATTTTGGATGATTTGCTTGAAAGGCTAATTAGTGATTTCGGCTTGGAAAGAATAGAAGACGATAATTACACAAATAAAGTTCGTGGTTGTTATCACGGACGAATTGTTGTATATAAGCTCTGCGATAACTTGATAGATATATTGGACCTTCCATTACAAAGATTTTTAGCAAGTAGTGATGAGAAAAAATGTTATTCACGATTGGACGAAACTTTGACTTTATTGAAAGAACAAGAAATGGAAAGGAAATTGAACAAACTAAATGAGGATTTCAAATGAGAATTGATGCAGTAATCAGGAAATATAATTTACAGTGGGATGACCAATTTGTAAGTCCAGTAAAGAAGTTTTCAAAGAACGAAAAACGATTTAAGTGGGCGAATATAGATGCCGGTCATATTATAGGACGATTTATTACAGCCGTAGCTGATACAGATGTTACAGTTAGTTTGCACAGAACATTATTTGCTAGACAAGTTGAATTCAATTCTGCAAGTGAAACAATAAGATGTTATGGATGGATTGAGGTTGATAAAGACAAATACGAAGACCATATTAAGAATTTGTATAAGCAGTATGAACGAGTTTGTAAATTAAAAAAGAAGTATCAAGAAAGAAGAAAACTAAGGCAACTGAAGAAGGATTTCAAATGACACTTCCAGCATTTTTACGAATATGTGAAGGATATGGTTTGAAAGTAAAGAAAGATATATTTTATCAAGCCATGACAGGTGATTATTGTATCTGCGATTATGCTTCAAGAGTACAGAAAGCATTTCTGTATACTGATAAGGGTGTAGTAGGAACAACAAAAGAAGAAAGTTTGCGTGAGTATTTAAACGATAAAATGTTAGAATTGAAGAAAAGAAAACTCTGGAAGAAACTAGGTGAAATGGAGAGCGACTTTGATTAAATATGAAGATATAATTAAATTGGCAGAAGAATTTAATTTGTATAAAAACCAGTATACAAATTCTATTGCTTTGTCAATGCCCATTATAAATCATAATGTGCCAGATGTTTTTGATTTCAGGCGTAACAATGAAACTTATGATTTACATACTTATTTATCTGGTATTGACAAAAATGGTTTAGTTTATACTATGCTATTCGGAACTAATGGAGATTGTTACGAATTTTGCAGAATGAAATTTATGGAATTTGAATTGGTATATAAGAAATACAAACAGGATTTGAAAATAGAAGAACTGAATGGAGATTTTACTGATGACGATGAAGGAACTGTTTAAAGTATTTACTGATTATTCATTGAAGATTTCAATGTCCAGTTGTGTTTATTTTATGGGTGAACGCATTGGTTATTTTGATTATATTGACAATCCTTATGGTGAAGATTACCATTTTGTGCCTAATAAAGATGACCCAGATAATATAAATGGTTACAGTTTATTCAATAAAGAAGAAAGTTTAAGAGAATTTTTTGATAGAAAATCTTTATGGTTCAAACAAATTAAAGAGAAAAAACGAGATGAACAATTACAGGAGGACTTCAAATGAGTATAAATGTAATTAAATTTGATTGGGATTTATGTAAGCAAGTAGACGAAATACTTGCCAAACATAATGTACAGGTCTGTTATACGAAATTTATACAAATTTTGGATAAGAAGTATAAGGGAAATATGTACGATTTTGCTGCTAATTATGGCGATTTAGAATATGTGAAATTTTCTAAGTTTAAGAATTTGGCTTATGCGAAGAAAGTAGTAAATGTTCCAAATGATTTTGCAGTTCTAAAAATGACAGATGGTTTTATCACAGACATCTGTATGCCACCTAAACTTAAAGAAATTAAGGATTTCCAAGACATTCAGTGGGAATGGCAACCAGTTAATAGTTTAGAAGATTTGGATAACAAATTAACTGAAATGGAAACCACATATAAAGAAGTCATAGAATTTTATAAGAAACCCGAAGTTAAAGTGTTAATGAAAACGATGGCAGAATTTAACCAGAAAGAAGAAGCCATTAAACAACTTCGTGAAGAAACCAAAACTAAAATCCAAAACCAGATAAACAAACAGATAAACAAAATTATAAATATAACCAATGATTTTTAGTGAGGTGATTTAATGAAATACGAAGAATTAAACAAAATTGAAGTTACTAGAAAAGTTTGGCCTGCGGGTAAAACAGTTCAAATAGATGCTTACGAAGCAAAATTTGTGGACGAAGCACTTGACGAAATTGTAAAATGGTATAGCACAGCTAAAGAAGAACTTGAAAATCTTAAAACAAAGTATGCTGAAGATACGGCTGCGCTAAAGAAGGATATGGACGTTCTTCAAGGCGAACTTGTTAAGAAAGAAAATGTAATCAAAGAAAATATAGAAACAATTTGTGAATACAAAGTACAAACTGCAAAGACAGTACAAGAATTGGCTGAAAAGAATGAGCTTATTAAGAACCAGTCCGAAACCATTTTAAGACAGAATGTTAATACTTCTCACGGTTTGGACGAAATCACAAAGTTGAATGAAATTATTGCCAAACAGAAAGACGAAATTGATGCGAAGAATAAGGATTTGGAAATCCATAAGCACAATTTGGAAGAAGAAAGATTGGCAGTTAAAGTCCTAAAAGAAAAGAATGATAAAATTGAAGAACGATTGAATAACTTAACTAATACTTTGGATAAAATTTGTGAACTTGGAGTGTATTACAAGAACTATGCGAAAGGTAATTAAAGACTACATAAAAGAAGTATTGCCACTAAATTATTTTTCAAGACATACCCCTTCTAAAATACTACCAAATGTTATTTTAGTTTGGGGTTATGCACCAGAACAATCGGCAAATAAAAAGAATTTACCACAAAAAGGGTTCGGAATTTGCCCTTATTTGGGTTCACCTGCGGCAAATTATTTTGTTCATCATGGCGGTAATTTAGATAAACTAATAAAGAAGCACAGAACCACACGAAAGAAACTGAAGAAATACAATAAATCAGATGTAGATAAAGTTCTTGAAGTCGCAAAGGCCATCAGTAACGATATAGATTTAATCTACAAAAAGCACATGAATAGATTACGAATTGAGAAAATAAGCACAGATTTCTAATTTTCATAAATACTATAAACAAATTTTATAGGAGTTATTATGAAAATAAACGAAGGTTACATGTCAGAGATTAACTTGTTAGTCAATGACTATAAGGAATTTTGTGAAACACACGGCAGAGAACCAAACTTGCAGAAGTGTTTTGCTTATGTAAAGGCTAATTTGGGTGAAGAAGCTAATGATAGAGATTTGTTCCCTATTGTTAAAGATATGTTCATAGAAGAAATTGAAGGTTCCGACCTTGCTGAAGCTATGAAGGTTTGCGAATCTTTTGGTTATCGTATCTTGAAAGAAGCCGAAGACGAAGATGTAGCTGAAGAAACTGAAGATGACTATGACCCATTAGATGGTGAATCTGACGAAATTAAGACAATGGTTCGTGAACTTGCTGATTATACAGGTAATGATTATTCCGATGCTGAAGTAGAATACAACGAAGGTCCTGGTCAATTAGCCGTTCAAGTTACATTCGGTAATGAAGAATACTATTGCTATGAATCCTATGATGACGCTGAACAAGCCGCTCAGGAAGATAGTAAGGAACTATTTGACGATGTAGGTATTGAAGGTATTCGTTTTGAAAACATTGGTGGTATTGAGCAATTTGTAGATACTGGTTGGTTTGAAGATGCCAAGAAAGAAGATGCTGAATACTATGTCAGTGACATTCACGAAAGTGAACCTGAAAGATACCAAAAAGAATTTGGCGATGTAGATGAAGACGAGGCAGTTGAAAAATACCTTGAAAATTATTATGAAAATGATGATGTTCAATGGTATATTGACAACTTTGGTAAGAAACAATTTACTGAAGTTGTTAAGAAAAACAACTTGATTAACCTTGATAAACTTGCTGAAGCAATCGTAGACGCAGATGGTCCTGCTAATTCTTTGGCTCGTTATGATGGTGATGAAATTTCACTTGATTGCGGATATTACTGCTATCGTACAAACTAATCTGTACAAATAAATTTTAACAGTACCAGGAAAATAAAAAATTTTCCTGGTTTTGTATTTTATTTCTATATTTTGGTGTATGAATAGAAAATATAATTTGAGTGAACTACTGATGACATTTTATAACATCGGTTGGATTGCGAATAAATTTGATTTTAAGAAAGATGACTGGAATGAATTTGGTTATTACCAGTGTCCAGAGCAAGTTAAAATTTCTGTAAAGATACTCAATTATGATAACATAATAATTAGAAAAGATTATGAGGGTGGAAAATTATTGAAAACGGAATTTGATAATTTGTATTGTTTAACTAGCGAATTAGTCAGCGAAGGATGTTCGCTTATATATAAAGCAAAAGATAATCAAAAAAGAATAGATAAAATCTACGAAGATTTTGAGGAATAATTTATATGCAATCAAATAAAAAAGACTTATTGGAATTGTTGAAATGTAAGCCATATTTCACAAAAGACGATATGGCAACAATGAAAATCAAGCCAGATACTTTGAAAGACTTTTGCGAAGAATTTGGTTTCAAAATCAGTATGTTGAAATATGGGAACGAAGAATACCGATTTTTCAACAAAGATGGTGTAATGGTTAAGAATTACACAGATTTAGAAGTTACAGATACTGGTTATTGGAAGTTCAGTACGCAAGTTCGTTGTCAGGAAGATTTGGATAAATTGTATAAGAGAATTTGTGCTGATGCTCGTAAAAGAAATTTGGTATCTGATGACATCGGTCTTTGTCACGAAAGAATTGAAGATTACCGAATGACAAATTTCACTGAAGAAGCGAGATTTCCAGATTTCAAGTTTAAGAACAAATACAAACATTTAAAGGCACGAAACGCAAAGTCTTGGAATTATTGGGATTCCTGGCGAGATATGCCAGAGTTCATTTTCAATTTCAAGGAATACTCCTTCACAAAAATTCAAATGTATTTCAAAAAGAAGGACTATTCTCTTGAACAACTAATGGAAATTTTTGAACAAAGTTTTGGTATCAGTCCTGAAGACTGTTGGTACCCTATACAGAAATGGCAGGAACACACAAAGCATCGTATTCGTTGGTTGGGTGGTGAACAACCAAAGTATCCTATCTTTGTTGTGTCCCGTGGAAGAAGTGGTGAATTTAAAAACCACATTTCTCACCAGCTCACAAAGATGCAAGTAGACCATTACATTGTTGTAGAAGACTGGGACTATGACAATTATGTAAAATGTAAATTGAATGAAAGTCCTTATTGTACAATTCTACAAATGGATATGAGTTATAAGGACAAATACGATGTCATTAACCCTGATTTAGGAAGTAAGATTGACCCTAGAAATGGTAAGCCAGTAACAGGTCCAGGTGCAGCAAGAAACTGGGCAGCTGACTATGCTAAAAATACTTTGAAGCAGAACTGGTGTTGGATTTTGGATGACAACACAGACCAATTCACAAGATACTGGAGAGGTCGCCGAGTCATTTCTCATAGTCCTGAAATCTTTAGAAGTTGCGAACGATACGTTGACCGATTTACAAACATTGGTTTGGCAGGTTTGAATTATGAATGTTTCGCTATCGGCGGAGAACATATCCCACCTGTAATCATTAACACCCGTATCTATTCTTATGGTTTGTGGAATTTGAACTGCCCATATATTATGCAGCGTGGTAGATATAACGAAGATACAATTCAGTCTTTGGATGTTCTAAGTCACGGTTGGTGTACTGTTCAATTCAACTGTATGTTGGCAGACAAGATGCACACGCAGGCCGTTAAGGGTGGTAATACAGAAGTGTTCTATTCTAAGGACATTGGTGGAACTATTCCAAAATCACAGTTACTTGTTGAAACTTATCCACAATATGCGACAATGATTTACAAGTTTGAAAGAATCCACCATCACGTAGACTACAGTTCATTTACACAAGAACTTCAATATAAGCCTGAATATGCTCATTTGAAGGACGAAGAAAAGAATGTACCAAATGAACACGGTGCTTATTGTATTCGTATTCCTTATGATAACTTTGATTGGTTGAGAAATGACAATTACGATAACAGAGAGTATTTAGAGAAACACTTCCCTAAAGGTTGCCCAGAAGACATTACTAATTCTAATTTGTATTTAATGGATGGTATAGCCGATATGGAAGATTACGATAAATGCCCATATAACTCGCCAAAACACGAAGAAATGGCTAAAAGGTTCAAAGAAAAAGATACCTTAGAGGGTTATTACTATTAAACTAAAAAGCCGGGTTAAAAACCTGGCTTTTTTCATAAATACAATATAAGGAGACTAATATGTTTTTAAATGAAGCCAAAGAATTGCTGAAAAATCGCGGCTACAAGGTCCTTAATGAAGAAATGTATGAAAAGGAGTATCTTGATACATTGAGAAAGTTCATTTTGGCTAAAGCCGAAGCAGAGAATTTTGATGTTGATATGGACCAGCTTGAAGCCGTTATGTTTGAAGCTTATGATAGAGATATGGACTTAGAGATTGCCAAAGAAAAGGTTTGGAATGCTGTCTATATGGATAAGAATGGTACAGGTGAGGAGACTGAATAATGGCACGTACAGCATTTGATGACCCAAAACAAGATTTATACAAGCATAAAGGTGATGACGAATGGCTTGCCAAACAGTGGGCTGGCTATAACAAAAAGTTCTTTGGTGGCAAATTAAAGAAACCAAAGGAAATCTACTGGATAAGAGGTGGAAAAGCCCTCGGCCGTTGCGGTAGTGATTTTGATGGTAAGAAAATCTTTGTTAATCACATTGAAATTAGCAAAGAAATTGAAAACTACACAACCTTTAGAAACACATTAGTTCACGAAATGGTACACCAGTGGGTAGATGAAACTTATGCTACCAAAGACATTATACAAGCTGCTAATGCTTGCGGAAAGGCTAGAAGCCACAAATGGTGGAACTCAATTAAGAAGTCTAGAGGTGCCGGTACTGACGGACACCACGGAACTTGGTTAGCAAAGTGCGAAGAATTGATGAAGAAAGATAAAACTTTGAAATTAACCAAGTATGGCTCAAGTAACGAAACACAATTAACCACTAGACAAGTTAATAAGGCATTACAGTCACTCGGTAAATTACACTGTATCGTTCAAGAAGGTGACCCAAGAACTCCACGCAGACATTTCTATTTCTGTACTGATAAAGCATATAAAGAATTGCTTAAGGACATTAAAGATGGTATGAGAGGTGGCGAATGGGCTGAATATGAATTTGACGAAAAGAAAATGATTCAGGAAATTAAGTCTCCAATGACCTATGTTGGTAGCAGATATTACAAGGGTAACTACTTTGATAATTTGTGCGAAAGAGGTATTATTGACAAATACAGTAAGAAAATCATTGGTGGTGTAAAAACCAAGCATACCCGTAGAACTAGAAGTAGATTGTGGTGGTAAAAGGATATAAATATAATAAATTTAATTTTAAGGAGTATAAAATGAAATACGAAACCGCTAAAGAATTGTTGCTTTCCGAAGGTTACAGAATCGTATCGGAAGACTTTGAAGATGACGCTGTCTATGATGACGTTGTTGATACAAACCAAGAAACTTTGCCAGTTGAAGGTGAAGAACAGCTTGACAGTGATGTCTATGGTGCTGTTGAACAGGGTCTCGGTGACGAAGGATTTGACGCTCAAGAAGTAGCTGACATTATGACAGCTAACAATGAACGCATTGATGAACTCTCACAGAAGGGTGTTGCCGCTGAAGACATTGTTAAGATTCTTGCTTACGAAAACTGCGAATGTGATGGACAGAATCCAGAAGATTTTGGTGACGAAACCGTTGATGACACTGCCGTAGAATATGACGATGTTCCAGTTGACGAAGCATATATGACCGAAGGCAAATCTAAGCCAAAGGGCGACAAGTTCTCTCACAAAGAAAAGGTTGCCGGCAGAAAACCAAAGGGTTGCTGTGGTGGAAAGAAAGGCGGAAAGTGCACCGATGACGATGATGACGATTTGGACGAAGCACTTGAAGATGTCCCAGGTTTGACCCGTGAACCTCGTGGTCAGGTAGGAACAGATAATTGGGATGATTTCAAAGACGAATTTAGAGCCAAAACATTGTTCTTGAAGAAAGCTTTGACACCTGCTTTCGTATCTGGTATCATTAAAGATACAGACTTTGAAGTTGATGACAAAGAAATTAAGGAATACGCATTTACAGTAATTGAAGATGTATTTGGTACAAAAGACCCAGTAAGAAATCTTCAGGCTAGAATCCGTAATCACTTTGTTAAGTAATAATTTGTATTACAAATAAATTCCAAAAAGACCGCTGAAAACGCGGTCTTTTTCATAAATACATTATGAAAATAGATTTATCATTATTCAATGACGAAGTTCAAATTGGTACTGATTTGTGCCAACAGATTGAAACATTTGGTTATGAAGCATATCTAGTTGGTGGTTGTGTTCGTGATATAGTCCGCTGGTATAAAAACGGACAGAAAGGCGACCCTAAAATTCACGACGTTGATATAGCAACCAATATGCCGATTGACGAATTGTACGATAACTTCAAATGTACTTCTAACAATGGTGAAGCCCACGGCACTATTCTCGTTAAATGGCAGAACGAAGTTTTTGAAGTAACACAGTTCCGTACTGATGGAGATTACAGTGACGGTAGACATCCTGACTCTGTTCAATTTACCAAGTCATTTAAGGACGATGTAGCCCGCAGAGATTTCACAATAAATGCTATGGGTATTGACTGTCGCGGTAATTTGATTGACTATTATAATGGTGAAAAAGATTTAGACGATAATATACTTAGAACAGTCGGAGATTCTAACCAGAGATTTAGTGAAGACGCTTTAAGAATTATCCGTGCTATGCGTTTCGCAGCTAGATTTGGAATGAAGATAGACCCTGAAACAATGCAGGGTATTAAGAACATTAAGGGCAATTTGGATAAAATCGCAAAAGAAAGAATTGGTGCTGAACTAATGAAAACTGCCGAATATGGTAAGAATGCTTTTGCTGATGTTATTGGATTGTTAATGAAAACTGGTGCTAATGAAGTAATTGACCCTGAAATGTTAATCAACTGGAAGTTCGCAAAACAGTTCACTAGAAAATATGCTCAGATGGATAACACTGAAGCTGACCCAAAGGTTTTGTTTGGTTTGTTATTCTATGATTGCGACAATTTACCTGAATGTATCAAGTTGTTTAGATTGGAAAATGATTTAATGAAAACTTTGAGATATGTTTATGGTGCTCTTGGATTTACAAATAATTTGTATGGAGACTTGAACAAGACATTAACTATTTTCACGAATAAAGATTTTGAAATTTTGAATGAAGTAAATTATGTAATCAACGATGAAGCAATTTCTAACAAAGAAAGAAAAGTCTTAACTGATTTGGCAGAAAATGTATTGCCTGATAATAAGAAATTGAGTAATGCTATTATAGATAGTGGTGTACACGGTTCTCAATTTGGTGCGATACTAAATGAACTTAAGAATTGGTATTATGGGGCTTATTTGTATAACCATAGTAAACCAAGTCAAGAAGAAATTGAAGATAAAGTTGAAGAATTGATGAGGTGATTTAATGTTTTTTAATAACGAAAAGCTTCGCGGCGCAGGCGAAACAGTTCAAATGACTGAAGAAGAAATTAAGGAATACTTGAAATGTAAACAAAGTATTTTCCATTTCGCTAAGTACTTTACTATCATTGGTCCTGCCGGTGAAGAAAAAATGAAACTTCGTGATTATCAGGAAAAAATTGTTAAGGTAATTTGTGCGAAAATACCTGAAAAGAATAACAGAATTATTATGATGGGACGTCAAACAGGTAAGACAACTATCGCTACTTTGTATATTCTCTGGTATGCTCTTTTCCACAAATCTAAATGTATTGCAGTTCTAGCAAACAAAGCTTCACAGGCCGAAGAAATTTTGCTTCGTATTAAGAACGCTTATACAGAATTACCAATGTGGCTTCAACAGGGCCTTGTAAAATGGAACAATGGTGAAATCACGATGGAAAATAAGACAAAGATTTTCTGCGGCGCTAGTTCTAGTTCTTCTGTTCGTGGTAAATCTATTGACTTATTGCTTGTAGACGAATTTGCGTTCATTGACGATAATATGGCTACCAAGTTTATGCAGTCTGTTTTCCCAACACAAGCTGCAAAGAAAGACGCTATGATGATGTTGATTTCAACTCCAAAGGGAATGAACCACTTCTATGACATTTGGACTAAGGCCGTTGCTGGAAAGAACTCATTTATACCTTGTAAGGTTCAATGGTACGAAGTTGAAGGTAGAGATGAAAAATGGCTTCAAAAGCAAATCCAGGACAATGGTGAAATGTTCGTCAGACAAGAATATATGTGTTTGACAGGAGATTCCAAAGTAAAAGTTCAAGATAGTTATGGAAAAGTTCAAGAATTAACACTGGAAGAATTATATACTTTGGAACAAGAGAATCTGGTGGTCTAATAAATATATTAGAGGTATAACAGAATGGGTGAACCAAATAAAGATATAAAACCTTGGAAGAAGGACGAAGCTTACAAGCCACATCCTCCTCTTCCTGCGCCATTCCCACCAGGACACATGCCGAATCCAGGTGAAGGAATTCCGCCTAAAGATTGGAAGGAAATTCCACCTGATTGGCAAGCGGTTCCACCAGATTGGTCGGTAGAGCCACCATCAGGAAAGTATCCAGACCCACCTGAACCACCACCTAAACCACCTGTTCCACCATTTCCACCACACCATTTAAAGCATATTCCTAGAGATAACTATTGCTGTGCTCAGGATATGTTTATGGCTGACCACGAAATACAGAACATTCCACAGTTGATTGCTTATATTAAAGGTCAACTTGGTTCTCCTGTAATTTGTGTTGAAATATCTGATTCACAGTTGATTGACATTATTAGAGATATGGTTCAGTACATACAAAGATACTATTATCGTGAAGGCAACTATCGTGATTATCTTTGTATGGAATTGGTACCAGGTAAAACTCATTATAAACTTTGTCAAGAATTGGAATCTGTTGTAGACTTCCAAACTGCTAGCTGGTTAGGTAACATTAACGAATTATTCACTATTCCACACAACATATTATATGACCAGATGATGGGAATGAATAATTTTAATTATAATGGTATGTGTTATGGTGATTCCAGTTACGGTGATGTAATGGGTAACTTTAATGCTCAGTTAGTTTGGTTGGAACAAGTTAAATTTGACTTGGGTGAAAGCTATCAAGTTCGTTATAATATGAAAGAAAAAGAACTATCTGTATGGCCGACACCAAAAAGACCTGTTCACGGTTTGATTGAAGTTGTAAAGAAACAAAAATCATTTAAGATTTTCAATGACTATTGGTTCAAAGAATTAGTAGTATGTAAAGCCGGTATGATTTGGACTAATGCTTTGAGAAAGTATAGTTTGACTATTGCTGGTGGTGGTCAGTTAAATGGTGACTCATTGTATAGTTCATATAAAGAAAGATACGATGCTGCTATTGAGCGTGTGGATAAAGAATCCCCCCACGGGTTTATCTATGTCCGGATAATGTAAGATATATTTGAAATCATTTAAAACGAGGTAATAATGAGATTAGACGAAGCAAAAGAGATTTTAGAAAACCACGGTTTTCAGGTTGAAAAAGAAGAAGGAAATTACTATTCTGTTACAATCTGTTATACAGATACAAATGGCGAAATGGCTACAAAAACAAAAATAGAATTTACAGATAATGATAAACTTGCAGAATCAAAAGCCTTGGTCTGGTTTAAGAAAAAATTTGAATACGAAACTATCAGATGGATAGACTCTAAAAAATTGAAGTATTGATATGGAATTAAACGAAGCAGAAAATATATTAAATCAGAATGGTTTTCTCATAGAAAAGAACTATGGAATTAACACACCAGTATGGAAACCCGGAACTGATGCTTTATATAACGCATTAAAGAAATACAAAAACTATGGTATTCAAGTTCGCATAAATTGTAACAGTGTTAAATTTGGCGATGGTAATATAGTTTATGATGAAAGAACAAAGAAATATATTTGTACTGACGGAAATGGCGAAGTAGAAAATTGTGATACCATTGATGAAGTATTGAAGTATATTTGGGATAACGAATGGGCTTGGATTTAATAAATGAACAACATAACATACAGACCAAATTATCTTAAAGAAGAAAATACTGAAGGTTTCCTTGAGTATGATTTGGGTAGTATTAACTTCGGAAATTATGATTTCGGAGAAACTAAATCTTATATGGTTCACTATTACGAAGTAGGTAGACCAGACATTATTTCACAGAACATTTATGGAACTTCAAACTTGTGGTGGTTTGTAATGTGGTATAATGGTATTGGCGACATTTGGAATGATTTAAGAGATGGACTAATGCTTCGTTATCCACAGTATGAAATGGTAATACAGGCATTTAAATTATATAACAAATAAGGAGTTAAAATGGAATTAAAAGAAGCAAAACAATTTTTAAATAGTAAAGGCTACCACTTAATTGACGAAGCCACAAGCCCCGCAGTTAAACAGAAGGTAAAATGTGCTGAAACCATTAGAGATGAATTTGGTGGTAAGACCGAATTAACAGACGAAGAATTTGAACAACTTAAATCTTATAGCCCAAACATTATTTTAAAATGGATATACTCTAGTAAAGCAGAAGAATTTTTTGATAGAGCAGACCAAAAAACCATTTATGTTACTTGTAGAACTTGGAATGAATTGCGTGAAAAGAAGAGTAGAGAAGCAGAACGTTTAAGATATGAAACAGGTAAATACGAACGAGTTAAGAGTTTAGTAAATGAAAAATGGCCTGAGTTCAAAGAAAAGATTTTATCAAAATTACTTGATTTGGGTTGTAAATTAGAGAAAACTCATCCTTGGAGCCGTTTTTACGAAGCAGATTCATTTATTAAATACTTCCCTGATGGAAAAGATTTTGACCCAGATGTACCTGATGAAGTTACATTGTCAATTAACAATGGTGTAGATACATTTTATTTTGAGATGCCAGTTTCACTTAAAAGCGCACATATTGGTAACTATTCTGCATTAAGAAGATTAGGTGAATACTCAAATGGCAAAGCAAAGAATTGTATTAAATTAGCAAAGTATCAAAATGAAAACAGAAATACTTGGGACATTCCATACGAAATTTTCTTACCTGCTATGGAAGAATTTGCTAATGCGAAAGATTATTTAACTGACGAAGAAATTGAAAAAATTAAGCGTTCCCGCGCATCATCTGACGCATTTGAAGCCGGTGCTTCCGAATTTTATAGAACTGCTAAGTATCAAGGTGACTAATTTTTGGAAGTTCTTAAAAATGAAAAATCGCCCATACCGGGCGATTTTTTGTTATATTTGATTTGTATAAATATATTCCAACTAAATTAAATAGGAAGTTATGGTAAAGTTAAAAATCGTAAAAAAGCAAATGACAATAATTGACGATGCAGAAAGTACACCAGGACAGTCACGATTGTTTGACTTGTTTGAAGCACAAGTGCTCCAATACTTAAAGAAAAATCCAAATGCCTGGTTAGCAGTGTTTAAACAACTTGATACTGCATTTGAAATTGCGTCCATAGAATACAATAATGAAACAGACGAAACATTAGTAATGTTTACATTTAAAGGAGATAAGTAATGGCAGAACATAATTATGGTGCGGATAGCATAGATTTTTTGAAAGGCCTAGAAACAGTTCGTAAGCGTCCACGGAATGTACATTGGTGCAGTAAGTGGAAATCCATCTGATGGTTTGTATAGACTTTTTAGGGAAGCCCTTGATAACTCTATTGACGAATACTTGGCAGGCTATAACAAACAAATTTATGTTTAAACAAATTTATGTTTTCTACGATTCTAAAACAAAACGAATTACAGTAATTGACAATGGTAGAGGTATTCCAGTTGGTTGGAATGAAAAAGCCCAAATGGATTCTCTAACACTTGTATTCACTCAATTACACGCAGGTGGTAAGTTTGATAAGCAGAATTATGCTACTTCATCTGGCTTGAATGGTATCGGACAAAAGGCTATTGCAGCTCTTTCTAAAACATTACAGGTTTGGTCTAATAACAGTACAGATAACTGGTGGTACACACAAACATTTGAAAAGGGAATTGCTACAAGTGATGTAACTCGTTGTAGAATACCTGAAGAATATAAGAAACTCATTAAGAAGAAAGGAACCATTGTAACTTGGATTCCTGACGAAACAATTTTTACTGATTCTATTGACCTGGATTTGCCTCGTCTAAAGCGAGAAATTAAAGACATTCAGTATTTGTGCCCTGGCTTACATATTCACACAAACATTGATGGTGAAGAAAACGAATTTTACTCCGAAAAAGGTTTGGAAGAACTTGTTTGTCCTGACGGAGATGAAAATGCTGACTTGTTTACATACGCAGACGATTACACAGAAGTTGCTTTAAATTTCACAAAGAAAGATGGCAACACATTTAGAAGTTTCGTCAATGTATGTTATACGAATTTAGGTGGTACACATTTGAATGGTTTGAAGAAAGCCATTTGTAATGTAGTAAAAGAAAACTCAAAGAAGAAAATCTTGAACGATGACATTATGGAAGGTATCGTTGGGGCTATTCACCACAAGATGGCTGAACCACAGTACCAGGGACAGACAAAGAACGAATTAACCAATACTC